>FSWB01000289.1_pt1 | contig 59571 bp, 34 predicted proteins | sample 1637871 | NCBI WGS metagenome assembly FSWB01 (sample SAMEA3914789, study PRJEB12502) | metagenome | biome: forest; material: soil | place: Canada | collected 2011-07-03 | depth 0.3 m
CCTGTTCCGCACCGGCGTCTACATCATCCAGGGCCTGCCCGGCTGCGGCAAGACGATCCTGGCCAACCAGATCTGCTACGGCCACGTGGCCGAGGGCGGGGCGGCCGTGTACGTGACGCTGCTGGCCGAATCGCACTCGCGCATGATCCAGCACCTGTCGACGCTGTCGTTCTTCGACGTCAAGGCGTTCCCCGACAAGCTCGCCTACATCAGCGCCTTCCACGACCTCGAGAGCGGCGGCCTGAAGGGCCTGATGGCCGTGCTGCGGCGCGAGATGCGCACGCGCCGCGTGGGCGTGCTGGTGCTCGACGGCCTGGTCGCCGCGTCGGAAGGCGCGAGCGACCTCGACCTGAAGAAGTTCGTGCACGAGCTGCAGAGCATCGCCGTGCTGAGCGACTGCACCGTACTGCTGCTGACCAGCGGCAACATCCACCGCATGGCCGCCGAGCACACGATGGTGGACGGCCTCATCGAGGTCGAGGACAAGCTGTTCGACGCCCGCTCCGAGCGTTCGATCCAGGTGCGCAAGTTCCGCGGCGCCGGCCCGCTGCGCGGCAAGCATTCGATGCGCATCGACAACGACGGCATCACCGTGTTCCCGCGCATCGAGTCGCTGTACCGCGGCGCGGGCGCCGAGTCGATGCAGGACGTGGGCACGACCACCGGCGTGCCGACGCTCGACGCGCTCACGTCGCTGGGCGGCGTCCCGAAGCACAGCTCGACCGTGGTCATCGGCTCCACGGGCACCGGCAAGACGACGCTGGGCGTGCACTTCCTGCACGCGAGCACGCCCGAGGAACCGGGCCTGCACCTGGGCTTCTTCGAAGGGCCCGACCGCATACGCGCCAAGGGCCGGTCGCTGGGCATGGACCTCGCGTCGCTCGAGGCCTCGGGCGCCGTGGAGCTGATGTGGCAGTCGCCGGGCGAGGCCTCGCTGGACGAAATTGCCGAACGCCTGCTGTCCGCGGTCGCGCGCCGGCACGTGCGGCGTCTCGTCATCGACGGGTTGTCGGGCTTCCTCGAGTCGACCGTCTACCAGGAACGCATCAGCCGCTTCTTCTCGTGCCTCGTCAACGAGCTGCGCAGCCGAAAGGTGACGGTGCTGATGTCGCTCGAGACGCGCGATGTCGTCTCCAGCGTGGTGTCGATGCCGTGGGGGGTATCCGGCCTCGTCGACAACCTGCTGTTCCTGCGCTTCGTCCACGACGAGGGGCACGTCGAGCGGCTGCTGACGATCATCAAGATGCGCGACGCCGACTACCAAGCCGGCCTGCGCCGCATCCGCATCGACTCGCAGGGTATGCGCATTGCTGGAAGCTATCGGGCGGACGGCGACGTGATTCCTTCCGCGCAACCCGTATCCGCCCAGGAAGGCTCCGCGCCTTCGTCGTCGAACTGACGGCGCGGAGACAAAAGGCGTCGCGTGAAGACCATTCTTGTCGTTGATGACGAACTGGGCAGTGCAGAAGTCCTGAGCCTCATCCTCGAGGAGGAAGGGTATCGGGCGTTCTGCGCCGTCAACGGACAGCTTGCGCTGGTGCAGGCGCGCGACGTCGTGCCCGACCTCGTCATCGTCGACTACATGATGCCGCTGATGAACGGCGCCGAGTTCACGCGCGCGCTTCGCGCCGACCCGCAGTTCGCGCACACGAAGATCATCCTCAACAGCGGCCTGCCCGAGGCAGCCATCCGCGACCAGTTCGAGGGCTACGACGCCTTCCTGCGCAAGCCGTTCAAGGTCGAGCGGCTGCTGGAACTGGTGGAACAGTTCATCGGCCGCTGAGCGGCGCGGGCCGCAGGCCCAGGCGACGCAGCACGAGTGCGTCGATCGACAGCGTCCCCGGCCCGAACAACGCCAGCACGAGCAGGATCGTGCCCCACACGAAGTGCATCTGCAGCCCGGCCGGGCACTCGAAGCCCCACAGCTGCGGGTACGAGATCAACGCCATCGCGTTGACCACGAACAGCCCCGCCGCGCCGAAGCGGCCGGCCAGGCCCAGCACGATCAGCACCGGGAACGCGAGCTCGCCGAACGCGCCCACGCAGGCGGCGAGGTCGGGCGGCAGCAGCGGCACCTTGTACTCGTCGTGGAACAGCGCGAGCGTGGCGCTCCAGTCGGACAGCTTGACGAGGCCCGAGCGGAAGAACACGGACGAGACGTACAGCCGCAGCGCGAGCAGCGCGACGGGTTGGAGGCGATCGACCAGGCCGGTGACGGCTTGGGCGCGCAGGATCAGGGTTCTGAGCATGATGGGTTTCAAAGGGTGAAGCCGCACACGAGGCGCGCGGCGAACGCGCGGCCGAGGAGGGCACCGAGGTCGAAGTCGGGATGGTTGTCGAGCGTGGCCGCGGCGGCCTCGCCGAGCGGGGCGCCTCGCAGCGACGCCTCGATGAAGTCGGCGTCGGCCGATGCACACGCCGTGACCATGACCGCGAAGCCGGCGCGCGCGACCAGGGCCGTCTCGGGCACGTTCCAGTCGACCGCGAACTCGGCGTCGTGGGCGGGTTGGTGGATCGTCCAGACATGCACGACGGGCCAGCGCGAGCGCACGATCGCGAGGCCCGGCGACCACGCGAAGCGGATCGCGTCCTGCTGGTCGGGCTCGACCGTGCCCAGCGACGCGGCGTCCCAATCGGGCGCATCGGCCGCGCCGTAGGCCCGGTGCGCGGCCCATTCGAGGCGTGCGAGGTCGGGCAGCCAGGGCATGTCCTGCACATGCTCGAAGTCCGCGAGGAACGCGTCGAACGTGGCGCCGAACTCGCCGAGGTCGCCGCTGGTGGACGGCGTGCCGCGCTGGTATTCGCGGGCCAGGCCTTCGAAGAACTCGTCGCCGACCACCTGGCGGATCACCGGGTAGGCGGCGGACAGCGCCTTGTCGGCCGCGGCCACCATGTTGGCGCGGTAGATCGCCAGCCGGCCGTCCGCGTGGTCGGCGTCGCCGGCGAGCCACGTGGACGCCGCGGCGACGCGCTCGCGGTCGCGCAGGGCGGCCGCGAAGTCGGATTGCACGCGCAGCAGATCAGCCATGGTCGGCCTTCGAGATCGCGTCCGCCTGTGCCGCCTGTGAGAGCAGCACGTCGAGCGCGGGCAGGTCGGTGTCCCATTCGATGAGCGTCGGCTTGGGGCCGAAGCGGCGGCAGGCGTCGGCGTAAAGCTGCCAGACCGGATCGCAGACGACGGCGCCGTGGGTGTCCACGAGGCAGTCGTCGACGACCGAATGGCCGGCGAGGTGGATCTCGCCGATCGTGGAGCCGTCGATGTCCGACAGCCGCTCGTGCGCTTCGAAGCCGAAGTTGACGGCGTTGACGTACAGGTTGTTCAGGTCGAGCAGCAGCCCGCAGCCGGTGCGGCGCGCGAGCTCGGCGAGGAAGGCCGTCTCTGGCATCTCGCTGTCGCGGAACGCCACGTAGGCCGACAGGTTCTCCACGAGGATCCGGCGCCCGAGCGTGGCCTGCACGTGGTCGACGCGGTCGGCCAGCAGCGCCAGCGCCTCGCGCGTGTGCGGCAGCGGCAGCAGGTCGTTGAAGTGCACGCCGCCGACGGCGCCCCAGCAGAGGTGCTCGGACACCAGCGCCGGCTCCACGCGATCGACCAGCCGCTTCAGCTTGGCCAGGTGCTCGTCGGCGAGGCGGTCGGCCGAGCCGAGCGACAGGCCGACGCCGTGCAGGCTGACGGGGTACGCGTCACGCGCGCGCTCGAGCGCGTGCATCGACGCGCCGCCCTCGAGGAAGAAGTTCTCGCTGTGGACCTCGAGGAAGGCCAGGGGCGGCCGCCGCTCGAAGACCTCGCGATAGTGCGGTTGGCGAAGGCCGACGCCGGTACCGGAAAGCGGGGTCGTCATGGCGGCCTTCGTTGCAACGCGCGTCGCCGGATTACTTCTTCGGCGCCATCGTGGAGCCGCCCATCTTGTCGCACGTGCCCTTGGCCACGTACTTCCAGTCGCCCTTGTCGCCGTCCTTGGTGGCCGTGCCGGCGCACGAGTGCGAGCCGGTGGCGCTGGCGCAGTCGTTGGAGCCGGCCTTGGCGATGCCGTAGCACTTTTCCTTGGACGGATCGGCATCGGCGGCGTGGACGGCGGTGACCGCGCCCAGGGCGAGGACGGAAGCGAGGGCGGAACGGATGAAGATTTGCTTGTTCATGAGGAACTCCTTGGACGGTTGATGAAGCGCGCCGATTTGCGGCACCTTCGTCTGTCGAGCGGGCGAGCCGATCCTTACGCGGATTCCGAAATCTTTTTTCGCCCGCCCCGATTCTGACCCGCCGACGGGGCACCGCGATTGCCGGGACGACTCCTTGCGAGGACGCAGCCACCCGGCCACGCGCGCATCCACAAGGGGACGACGAGCATGCACTTCACCATCAACGGCGAGGCGGTCGACGTGGCGTGCGACACCCGCACTTCGCTGCTGGACCTCCTGCGCGACCACCTGCACCTGACCGGCACCAAGAAGGGCTGCAACCAGGGCGCGTGCGGCGCGTGCACGGTGCTGGTCGACGGCGAACGCATCAACTCGTGCCTGGCGCTGGCCGTGCAGATGGACGGCCGCGAGATCACCACGATCGAGGGCCTGGGCACCGCGACCGCGCTGCATCCGCTGCAGCGGGCGTTCGTCGAACACGACGGCTTCCAGTGCGGCTACTGCACGCCGGGCCAGATCTGTTCGGCGGTGGGCATGCTGCGCGAACTTGAACGCGGCGTCCCCAGCCATGTCACGCCCATCCTGACCGCCGACCAGTTCGCGCTGTCGCACGACGAACTGCGCGAGCGCATGAGCGGCAATCTCTGCCGATGCGGCGCCTACAACGGCATCGTCGAGGCCATCGCCGAATTCCACGCGGAGGCGCCATGACCCCGTTCACCTACGCGCGGGCCGCGAGCGCGGCCGACGCCGTGCAGCGCGCCACGGCCGGCGGAGCGAAGTTCCTGGGCGGCGGCACCAACCTCGTCGACCTGATGCGCGAGAACGTGGAGCGGCCGGGCGCGCTGGTCGACGTGAGCGGGCTGGGCGCCGCGGTCGCCGAGCACGAGGACGGCGGCCTGTTCATCGACGGCGCCGCGCGCAACACCGCCATCGCGGAACACCGCGCCGTGCGCGAGCGCTACCCCGTGCTGTCGCGCGCGATCCTGGCCGGCGCCTCGGCGCAGATCCGCAACATGGCCACGCTGGGCGGCAACCTGCTGCAGCGCACGCGCTGCACCTACTTCTTCGACGACGAGGGCTCGCGCTGCAACAAGCGCTCGCCCGGCCAGGGCTGCGACGCGGTCGACGGCTTCAACCGCTACCACGCGATCCTCGGCGCGTCGCCCGCGTGCGTGGCGACGCATCCGTCGGACATGGCCGTGGCGCTCGCCGCGCTCGACGCCGTCGTGCACCTGCGCTCGGCGACCGGTACGCGCGAGCTGTCCGTCAACGAGTTGCACCGCCTGCCGGGCGATCGGCCGGACGTCGAGACCGAGCTGGCGCCTGGCGAGCTGATCACCGGCATCGCGCTGCCATCGTTGCCGCTGTACGCGAACTCCACCTACCGCAAGGTGCGCGATCGCTCGAGCTACGCGTTCGCGCTGGTCTCGGTGGCGGCGGCGCTGGAGGTGCGCGACGGCGTCGTGAGCGACGTGCGCATTGCGCTGGGCGGCGTCGCGCACAAACCATGGCGCGCGTGGAAGGCCGAGTGGGCCTTGCGCGGGCAACCGGCGAACGCCGAGTCGTTCCGCGCCGCGGCCGACGCCGAACTGGCCGACGCGCGGCCGCTGTCGCACAACGCCTTCAAGGTGGAACTCGCACGCCGCGCCCTCGTGGCCGTGCTCGAAGAACTGAACGGAGCGACCGCATGAGCATCCTCAAGACCGCCGTCGAGAAGGCGCAGGGCGCGGCGATGGCCGTGATGGAGAAGGTCGTCGAGATCGCCCCCGACAGTCTGCTGCCGGGCGGCAAGCCCGACCCGCTGATCGCGGCGCCGGGCATGCTGGGGCAGTCGATATCGCGGCTGGACGGACCGCAGAAGGTCTCGGGCAGCGCGCCGTTCGCAGCCGAGTTCGCGATGGACGGCATGGTCTTCGCGGCGATCGCGTGCAGCACCATCGCCAAGGGCCGCATCGCGCAGATCGACGTGGCCGAGGCCGAGCGCGCACCCGGCGTCGTGCTGGTGATGACGCACCTGAACGCGCCCAAGCTCAATCCGCCGCCGCTGTTCATGACCGCGGCCAAGGCGGCGTCGGGCGACAGCCTGCCGGTGATGCAGGACGACCGCGTCGCCTGGAACGGCCAGCCCATCGCGATCGTGCTGGCCGAGACGCAGGAGCAGGCCGACCACGCGAAGTCGCTGATCCGCGTGCGCTACGACCACGAGCACGCCGCCACCGTGTTCGACGTCGCCAAGCAGCACACGCGCGACGGCCTGTTCCAGGGCAAGCCGCTGCAGCAGGAGGTGGGCGACGCCGAGAAGGCGCTCGCGGCCGCGCCGGTTCGGGTCGACGCCACGTACACGACGCCGCGCCACAACCACAACGCCATCGAACTGCACGCGGCCACGCTGGGCTGGCAGGGCGACGACCTGGTGGTGCACGACTGCGTGCAGGGCGTGCAACACGTGTCATGGTCGCTGGCGCAGGTGTTCGGGCTGAAGGAGGAGCAGGTGCACGTGACTTCGCCCTTCGTGGGCGGCGGCTTCGGCGGCAAGACGCTGTGGCAGCACCAGATCATCGCGGCGGCCGCATCGAAGATCGCCAAGCGGCCGGTGCGCATCATGCTGTCGCGCGAAGGCGTGTTCCGCCTGGTCGGCGGCCGTGCGCCGACCGAGCAGCGCGTGCGTCTGGGCGCGCAGCAGGACGGGCGGCTCGAGGCCATCCTGCACACGGGCGTCGTGGCGATGACCACGCACAACCAGCTGCCCGAGCCCTTCGTGCTGCCCACGCAGGCGGCCTACGCGTCGCCGGCGATCAGGCTCGACGTGCAGGTGGCCGACCTCGACATGACCGCCAACACCTTCATGCGCGCGCCAGGCGAATCGGTGGGCACCTTCGCGCTGGAGAGCGCCATCGACGAGCTGGCCGTGGAACTGGGCATCGACCCGATCGAGCTGCGCCTGCGAAACGAGCCCGAGAAGGATCCGATGAACGGGCGGCCGTTCTCGTCGCGCCGCGTCGTCGACGCCTGGCGCGCGGGCGCGGAGCGCTTCGGTTGGGGCCAGCGGCGCGCGACGCCGGGGCAGTGGCGCGATGGCGAATGGCTGGTGGGCATGGGCTGCGCGATGTCGACCTATCCGTACTACCGCATGCCCGGCGGCGCCGCGCGCCTGACGCTCGCGCGTGACGGGCGGGCGCGCGTGGAGGTCGCCGGGCACGAGATGGGCATGGGCACCGCCACCGTGCAGACGATGGTGGCGGCCGAACGCCTGGGCCTGCCGATGTCGCAGGTCACGTTCGCGTACGGCGATTCGAAGCTGCCCGGCACTGTGCTGGCCGGCGGGTCGCAGCAGTCGGCGGCCATCGGCGCGGCCGTGTCGTCGGCCTGTGGCGCGTTGGTGGAGGCCTTGCTGACGCTGTGCGACGGCGATTCGCCGCTGCACGGGCTGAAGGCGGATGACGTCGTGTGCCGCGACGGCGGGTTGTGCAAGGTGGACGATGCGCAGCGTCGCGAGTCCTACGTCGACATCCTCGCGCGGTCGAAGCGCGACGAGTTGTGCGTCGAGGCATCGGCGCCGCCGCCGCTGGAGACCCAGCACTGGTCGATGCATTCGTGGGGCGCGATGTTCTGCGAGGTGCGCGTCAACGCGGTCACCTGCGAGCCGCGCGTCAGCCGCTTCCTGGGCTCGTTCGACTGCGGCCGCATCCTCAACGCGAAGACGGCGCGCAGCCAGTTCCGCGGCGGCATCATCATGGGGCTGGGCCTCGCGCTGATGGAGGAGTCGCAGTTCGACGAGCGCAGCGGCCGCATCATGAACCCCAGCCTCGCCGAGTACCACGTGCCGGTGCACCTGGACGTGCCGGAGATCGACGTGCTCTGGAACGACATCCCCGATCCGCGGACGCCGATGGGCGCGCGCGGCATCGGCGAGATCGGCATCACGGGCACCGGAGCGGCGGTGGCCAACGCGATCTACAACGCGACGGGGCGGCGCATCCGCGACCTGCCGATCACGCTCGACAAGCTGCTCTGAGCAAGCGCCCGGCGGTGCGGTGTGACGCCCGTCACGCCGAATCACGGCGATTCATGAAACCGCTTTCAAAAGCGCGATAACATGCCGCATCCCGACGACGCCGAGGCCATTCCGAGCCCGCCGCGATCCGGGCTTTCGCCTCCGGAGACACCATGAATCCCGCCATTCCCGCCGCCGTCGCCTGCGCGATCGGCCTGGCCCAGGGCCAGGCAGCCGGCGCCACGCTGGAAGTCCACACCACCGCTTCCAACACGAGCGATCGCCTCGCGCTCACCAGCACCGAGCAGTTCGTCGCCGGCCGCCAGCCGCCCGAGGGCGACATCTCCGTGTTCGTGAACCCGGCCAAGACCTTCCAGCCGCTGCTGGGCATCGGCGGCGCCATCACCGACGCCAGCGCCGAGGTGTTCGCCAAGCTCGCGCCCAAGGACCAGGAACGCCTGCTGCACGCGTACTACGACGCCAAGGACGGCATCGGCTACTCGCTGCTGCGCACCACCATCCACAGCTCGGACTTCAGCAGCGCCAGCTACACCTACGTCGCGGAGGGCGACGCGAAGCTCGACTCGTTCTCGGTCGCGCACGACCGCGAGTTCCGCATCCCGCTGCTCAAGCGCGCCATCGCGGCGGCCGGCGGCCACATCACCACGTACGCGAGCCCGTGGAGCGCGCCGGCGTTCATGAAGACCAACGCCAGCATGCTGCAGGGCGGCTCGCTCAAGCCCGAGTTCGCCGATGCCTGGGCCCAGTACTACACGCGCTTCATCCGCGCGTACGAGCAGGAAGGCATCCCGATCTGGGGCATCACGATCCAGAACGAGCCGATGGCCAAGCAGCGCTGGGAGTCGATGATCTTCAGTGCCGAGGAGGAGCGCGACTTCCTCAAGAACCACCTCGGCCCGGTGATGGCCAAGGCCGGCCTGGGCGATCGCAAGATCATCGTGTGGGACCACAACCGCGACCTGATGACGCAGCGCGCGCACGTGATCTTCGACGACCCGGATGCCTCGCGCTACGCCTGGGGCATGGGCTTCCACTGGTATGAGACCTGGGCCGGCGGCGCGCCGATGTTCGCCAACGTCGATGCCGTCCACCGCGCCTGGCCCGACAAGCACCTGCTGCTGACCGAGGCCACCGTCGAAGGCTTCGACCCGGCCCGAATGCAGTCGTTCGCCAACGCCGAGCGCTACGGCACCGCGCTGATCAACGACTTCAACAACGGCGCCGAGGGCTGGACGGACTGGAACATCCTGCTGGACGAGAAGGGCGGCCCGAACCACGTCGGCAACTTCTGCTTCGCGCCCGTGCACGCCGACTCGCGCACCGGCGAGCTCACGTTCACGCCCAGCTTCTACTACCTCGGCCACTTCTCGAAGTTCATCCGCCCGGGCGCGCACCGCGTCGACGCCAGCGCCAGCCGCAGCAGCCTGCAGACGACCGCGTTCGCCAACGCCGACGGCTCGCTGGCCACGGTGGTGATGAACGCCACCGACAAGCCGGTCGACTACCGGTTCTTCGTCGGCAAGAGCGAGGCGCGGGTGTCGATCCCGGCCCACGCGATCCAGACGCTGGTGGTGCGCTGATCGTCGTTTGAGGGGCGGGCGTCAGCCTGCGCTCAGCCGGCTACCGGGAACGAGGGATGGCGCACGGCCCCGCGCGGGCGGGGGCGCGCGGGCGCGATGGCAAACTTGGGGATTCGGCGAGCGCCAACCGGGCCTCGCCGACCGTGCGACGCGCCATCCGCGCGTCCGACAACGACAGCCCGCAGCCCATGACGACGATGCAAGACGCCGCCCCCGACGCGGCCCGCCAGGCCGAACAGCATTTCCACGCGGGGGTCGCCGCGGCCGGCCGCGGGGCAGGGGACGAGGCCGTCGCGTCATTCCAGCAGGCCGTCTCGTTGCAGCCCCGGTTCGCCGCGGCCCAGGCCAACCTCGGGCTGCTGCTGGTGGCGATGCACCGCCACGCCGAGGCCGAGCCCGCGCTGCGAGCCGCCGTCGCGCTGCTGCCCGGCGACGCCGCGCTGCGCAACGCGCTGGGCGTCGCGCAGGAGGCGCTGCAACGCTACGCCGACGCCGAGCAGACCTACCGCGCCGCGCTGGAACTGCAGCCGGGCCTCGCCGAGGCGCACGCCAACCTGGGCAACTGCCTGCGCCGCCTGGGGCGGCTGTTCGAGGCCGAGGCCCACCTGGTGCGCGCCACCGAGCTCAAGCCCGAGTTCGCCGTCGCGCACTTCAACCTGGGCGTGCTCCTGCAGGATCGCGGCGAGGCCGAGCGCGCCATCGCCGAATACCGGCAGGCGCTGGCGTATCGGCCGGACTACATGGAGGCGCTCAACAACCTGGGCATCAGCCTGCGACTGCAGGGCTTCGTCGACGAGGCCCGCGCCACCTTCGAGCGCATGATCGAGCTGCGCCCCACGCAGATCGAGGCCCACTGCAACCTCGCGCAGTACAAGACCTACCGCGCAGGCGACCCGCACATCGAGCAGTTGATGGCGCAGCAGCACCGCGTGGCGTCGCTGCCGGACGACGGCCAGGTGCGCTACTGGTTCACGGTCGGCAAGATGCTGGAGGACGTTGGCCGCCACGACGAGTCGTTCGCGGCCTACGCCGCCGGCAACCGCGCCAAGCACGCGGTCACGCCGTGGGACGAGGCGGCGCACCTGGCGCTGCAGCGTCGCATCATCGCGAGCTTCACGCGCGAGCGCCTCGCGGGCGCGCCCGCGGCGCCGGCGGGCGAGGGCCCGACGCCCATCTTCATCCTGGGCATGCCGCGCTCGGGCACGTCGCTGCTGGAACAAGTGCTCGCCACGCTGCCGCACGTGCACGGCGCCGGCGAGATCACGTGGCTCACCGAGACCCTGCAGCAGGCGGCCGACGAATCCGGCGAGGCCGATTTCCGCTTCCCCGAATCGTTGGCGGCGTATTCCGACGCGACGTTGGTCGAGCTCGGCCGCCGGTACGTCGAGCGCATCCACGAGCTGGCACCCCATGCGACCCACGTGGTCGACAAGCTGCCCGACAACTTCATGCACATCGGCCTCATCCACCTGATGCTGCCGAACGCGAAGATCATCCACTCGATGCGCGACCCGATGGACTCGTGCTTCTCGTGTTTCTCGCGCCTGTTCACGGGCAACAACCTCGGCTACACGTACGACCTGGGCGCGGTGGCGCGCTACTGGGTGAGCTACGACGAGATCATGCGGCACTGGCACGCCGCGCTGCCGCCGGGGCGCCTCCTCGACGTCGCCTACGAGACCATGGTGGCCGACTTCGAGAACCAGGCGCGTCGCCTGGTCGACTACCTCGGCGTGCCCTGGGACGACCGCTGCCTCGGGTTCCACGACAACCGCCGCATCGTCAAGACGGCCAGCGTGGCGCAGGTGCGCAAGCCGATCTACCGGACGTCGGTGGCGCGCTGGAAGCCCTACGAGAAGCACCTCGGCGAGCTGTACGAGGTCGTCAAGGACTTCCGGCCCGGACGCGGCTGAACGCGTGCCGATCGGCCCCTCAAGGCTGCGGTTCGGCGTCGAAGTCGGCGCGAGCGATGCCGTGCTTCTTCAGCAGCTTGCCGAGCGCACGGCGCTCCTTGCCCGCGAGATGCGCGGCCCGCGTGACGTTGCCGCACGCGATCGTCATCAACTGCTCGAGATAGCGGCGCTCGAAGGCCGCCAGGGCCTCGGCGCGGGCGTCGTGATAGCTCGGGAGGCGCGCGTCGCCCTCGCGCTCGCGCGGCGCCGCCACTTCGTCCTTCGCAATCGCCGAGACCGACATCCGCCACTTTCCTTGCCTTGACCGAGCTGACGAGTCTGCGCAGGCGGGTCGGCTTTGTCCAGCCAGGGGTGGGTATCGGCGCGCGATGGCCTAGGGGGACGTGCCCTATGCTGGCGCATGAACTTCGCAGACCTGCCCAAGCCGCTCGCCGACTGGCTCGACGAGATCGAGATCTTCAGCCCGCGGATGTCGCGCATGCACGCAGACGCGCAACTGGGCGCGGACGCGATGCTGAAGTGGCTGGTGGCCGCTTACGAGATCGGGCTGAGCGAAGGGCGCGGGAGCGTCCCACGTCAGGCCGACACCGCCGGAGATTGAACGGCGGTCTTGCTCGGCTATGCTCCCAAGCTTGTCCGAAAACACGAATCGATCAAGGGGAGCCTGGAATTGCCTAACGTCACTCGCACACGTCCTTCCACCATTCGACGAGTCTCGATTGCCGCCGCATTGGTGGCGATCCTGGGCATCGTCGGATTCCAGTTCATGAAGGGCGGCAGCAGTCCAACGACAGGCGCGACGCCGGCCGCCACCGAGCACACGACCGTGTCGGACGCGACGCAGCCGGCCGCTGCACCGAGCGCGCCAGCCGTGGCCTCGCAAGCGGTGGCCGCGCACGCCTCGGGCACGGCGTCTCGTGCGGCGCCGGCCTGGCAGGCGACCGCGCAGCCCGCCGTGGTGGCCGGCATCAGGACGGACTCGCTCGCCGCGTACCAGGTGCAGATGGAGCGCTGGACCTGCGAGGGCGACAAGTGCGTCGGCAACCTCCGGATTCCGCCCACGGTCGAAGCGGGCCGACGCGGCGACCTGTCGGCCGCGGCCAAGATCCTCGAAACCCTGGGCAAGGAGATGGCGCGGTCGAACGTCGACGTTGCACTGCAAGCGATTCATCCCGGCCCCGAAGGACTGGCTGTCAACCTCGAATTCACGCCGTTCTCGGCGCGCAAGGGGCGCTTCTACACGGATGCCGAGATCACGTCGATTCGAATGGAATCGTTCGAGCAGGGGATCAAGTCCGTCAGCCCAGCCGCGTCGCGTTGATCTCCCATGACGCTCTTCAAGTCCGCGGCAACGCCGTTGCTCCTGGCGCTGATCCTCACGGCGGCGAACGCGGCGCCTGATCCGCGCCAGGTGCATGTCGACATGATGGAGACCTGCCACAAGGGGCTCGTCGCCTGGCATCGAATGCCGCCCAAACGGATGTGCGATGCCGTGAACACGCCGCAGGTGAAGATCTTCGACGGCACCGGCCGGCTTCGCTTCATCGGCAGCGCGCTGGATGCGATCCAGTGGGCGAAATCGGGGATGCCGCGCACGCCGATTCCCAAGGACGTCGTCGTGCGCGATGTGGCGTCCGAGGCCCGGATCATGCACGTCGCCGTGCCGCCACCGGGCCGAGGCTGGGTCACGTACTACGGCACGAACGACTGCGAACCCTGCGTCCGGCACCTGGCGATGTTTCGCGCCGAGGTGATGCCGAAGCTCGATCCTGCGACAACCGTGACGGTCGTCGATATCGGGGCGCCCGGTGAATGACCCCCTGATCTGCGGGACCGTTTGATGGCGTCGCCACCCTGCGTCGACAAGACGCGGGTGGCGAGCGCCTGTCGCCTTACGGAAACGTCGTCACCGTCGGCGTGTTGGAGGCGTTGCATCCGGTCTGGCCGCCCGTGTTGTCGACCACGTGGTTGATGCCGCCGTTGGAGCCCAGGCACACCGTGATCATGTCGTGCAAGCGCACGCCCGTCGAAGGAACCTCGATCGCGCGGTCGTCGAAGATGCCGCCATTGGTGAACACGCTGTACACGCCCAGGCCCCAGGCCTCGTGGCTGGTGACGCCGTCGGCCACCTTGTACGACGCGTAGCCCTTGCCCGTCGGGCTGTTCCAGGCCGATTGGCTGGGCGGGTCATACGGCAGCTCGGACTGATAGAAGTAGACCTGCCCGCCATTGCCGTTCCACACCACCTGGTTCTGCTGGAAGTGCTCGGTGAACAAGCCGTAGATCGTCACGTTGTTGCCGTTGACCCAGAGCCCGTTGTTCGACGGATTGGCGGTCCAGCCCACGCCGTTGCCATGGTCCGCGCGCCACAGCCAGGTGTGGTCGACGATGGTGTCGTTGGCGTTCAGGCTCAGCGCGATCCCGACCCGTCCGGCCTGCGCGCCGCCGATGCGGAAGAAGAGATCATGGAGCACCGCAGGGTTGGCGGCGTGGCTCGCCGTGGCGCCGTGCGGGCCGACTTCCACCAGCACGCCGGACTCCACCGCTCCCGCCTCCAGCATCAGGCCCGACAACGTGACGCCGTCGATGTCAGCGGTCTTGATCAGCGGCTGGCCGTTGTCCGAGCGCAGCGTCGGCAGCCCCAGCCCCAGCACGACCGTGTTCGGGTTGTTGACCTGCAGGGTCTTGGTCAGCACGTAGATGCCAGGGGTGAACAGCAAGTTCTTGCCGGAGGCCAGCTGGGTGTTCAACGTGTCCGCGGTGTCACCCGGATGGGCCAGGTAGAACTGGGACAGCGCCACGGTCGTCCCGGGCGTGGTGCTGCCGTTGGCCCAGCTCAATCCGCTCGTGTTGTGGGACAGGGATGGCACGCGCACCGCGTAGTTGCCTCCCGCGTCGATGAAGAGGTACGGCTTCTCGCGCACCACGGGCGTCTGGCTGACCTTCGTGTAGCGCTGGCCTGGAGTGGGGAAGTTGCCCGCCGGCGCGTTCGCGTCGCCCACGAACACGATGTTCCAGTTCGAACCGACCCACTGGCCCCACTGGCTGTTGCGCGAGATCCATTGCTGCTGGCTGGCGGAGTTGACCTGGCCGTCCACCAGGGTGTCCGACATCCAGCCGCCGCTGGACCACCCATTGTTCTGGTTGAGTTTCAAGTTGCCGCGTACGTGGACGCGGCGGAGCGGCGCGGCCTGCGACACGGCCCACTGCATGGTGTTGTTGCCGATGCCCTGGCTCGGGATCACCGCAAGATTCTCCACGCCGCGCCAGAAGGTGGTGGTCGCGTTGTCGCCTCCCAGCGCCGCGCTCGAGCGGACGTCGCCGTTGATCACGACCTGGTCGGGGCCGCTGCCCAGCCCCAGCACCTGCGTGTAGTAGCCGACGGGAATGCTCAGGCCGTTGTAGGTGCCCGGCGCGAGCAGGATGGCGTCGCGGCGCGTGCCGAACTCGTTCGACTGCTGGGCGCTGAAGATGGCGTTGATCTGGGATTGCAGGTTGGGCGTGGACGGGTTGAACACGTGGACGGCGCTGCCGAAGTCAGGCGTGGTCGACGGCGGTGGCGTCACGCTGTCGGAAAGCACGAATTCCTCCCAGGCCTGCACGCCGCTGCGATTCGCGACCAGCGTGCCACCGATGTTCTGGTCGGCCGACACGTACAGGTTGTTGGCCGAGGCGAGCAGCGCCACGTTGCCGTCTGACTGCGGCACGAGCTTGAACTGCTCCCACTGCGACGCGGTGGCGCGATTGGAAACAAGATCGCCGGTGTTCGGGGCCGCCAGGCCGATGTCGGCAGAGACGAAGTTGCCGCTGATGCGCGATCGCAGCGAGACCGAGCCATTGGCGTTGGAGACGACGTCGAAGTCCTCCCAGGTGCTGGCCACCTGGGCTGTCGCCGTGAGGGTGCCGGTGCCCGAGGCCGTGGCCGAAACGAAGCGGTTGTTGCCGACCGAGCGCAACGTCGTCGCGTGTGAGGGCAGGGCTGCGGTGGCGAGGGTGATGGCGGCCAAGGCAGGCCAGACGTTCGAGGAGTTTTTCATGGCGTGGTCGCAGTGCCGGGAACCCGGCGGGTTGGGGAGGGCGGCAGGCGTCGAAGGAGGTGTGTCGAGCGACGCCCGGACCGTGACGGCGGTTCTTCAATGGGTCGTCGCGAGCACCGATTGGGATACGGTCGGAGGTATCGTGCTTTAAATCAAAACGATTTAGTACACCGGAAAACCTGATATCTGTAAGCAAACGCTTGGTCCCTGGCGGCTGTGGAGGGTCAGGAGCGGCCGGCGTGCGGCGCGCCGCTGAGGGGGCACTTTGTCTGGATCGAGATCGGCTCGCTCTGATCGATGGGATCCGGACGGTTCGTCGTGCGGGATGGGCCTCCGCCGGAACAGCAGTCGGTCAAAACGGCCATGCAGCGGTACTCGGAGGACCCATCCGCGGCGCGCTGAGGCGCGACTGGTCGCCGCTTGGCCGGCCGTGCTGCCAATGGCCGTGCCGAAGGTCGCCGGAAGGTTTTTGATACCGATCGGGCACCGCATCGTCGACGTCGCAAGTCAGCCGGACTTCGACCCATCGATGTCGACTCGTTCGTGTCCGATGCCTGGCACCGCATCCGCAGGGCGGGATTTTTGGCTGGCGTGGCTTGGTGAAGAACAGCCGAATCCGGGGATGTGCGGCGGGAGAGCCGGTCGACACAAAGTAGGTGCGGCATGAGTGACCTGCCGGTATAGGTGTTGTGGTCGCGACCGCACTTCTATCTCGTCGACAGCGAGCGACGCAGTTGGGGTTCAATCCCGGTGTGCGACACAAACCTAGTTCGATATCGTTGTGGGGATTTTGCCTCGGGCTCATTGGGCGCCGCTCTGAAGCAGCGCGGGTCTGTGGAGCGGGGCGTCCCTAGCCTTGGTTCACTGAAGCCCGAGATTGAGCGCGGCCAGCCATCGTTCAGTGAGTTCGCGCAATCAGCGGTTGAATGCGGGAAGCCATGCCTTTCGGCAGGTGTTGCATGACACACGCCTTGGCAGTAAAAGGGAAGTTGCGTTGACGGTATCAACAAGGAGTCGTACGCACGCAAAGTCACTGCACAAAAACCGAAGGGTCAAACTGCGCCAACAGCTGACCCCTCTGACCGATCGTTGAACGTCCAAATCGCGTCTGTTGCAATCCTGTTCCTGGGAACCGGTGTTGTCAAGAGACGGCGAGGGAAGCTTGCGCCGAACAACGGATCGACGTCTCGGTTTGGCTCCATATGACTGAGTGTGCTCGACAGTTTTCCTAGGAAGGCGATCGTGCCTGAGCCAGCGGTTTCGGATTCAGCCTCCAACGGGACAAGGGGCGCCCGGCTCGGCACTCGCCTGCGGGGCGCGCTCGCCGATGCGTACCAAGCGCGTGGACATCATTGCAGCAACCTAACCTTCGTCTACAGCCCCAAGGCGGGAGTCGACGTCGTTCTGCGCAGCAGCCTGGAATACGGACACTTCCTGTTATGCGAAGCCAGCGCCAATATTGAAGCAGTCGACTACGGCTGCGAGCGGCGCTTTGCCATCGTGGATGCACGTCTGGGGGCTACCGAGTTCGACGCCATCGTCACGCTCATCACTGGCGAAGTCCAGTATCGCGAGATCAAGTCCAGCGAGGAAATGGCTGCGGCACCACAAACCCGTGCGGGGCCACAACTGGCAATTCAGGCCCAGGTTGCCGCCGAGGATCGTGCGCTCCACGTTGTGCTGACCGAGCGAGAAATATTCGCCAACGCCGTTCTCATCCGCAACTGGAATCGAGTGGTGCCCTGGCTTGCGCAGGTGCGCGATGTAGCACTGAACAACCACTTTCGTGAGGTCGCAGCGCTTGTTCGTGATCGCGGCGCCATCACGCTGTCAGATGTGCTTGCGCTTGGCGAGGACGCAAACGCCGCGCTCTTCGCAGGTGCCGCCTTCAAGGGCGTCCAGCGTGGTCTGTTCGCGAGTGACCTGGACACGCAAGCTTTGAGCCTCCACACGCGCTTCGCAGAAGGGAGGGCGCAGTGACGTACACGTTCTCCAACGTCCCTCTCGAACTGCGAGACACAACTGCATGGCAAGTGCCCGACCTTTCGCGCCTGACGGATCAAGAACTCCAGCGATTCGAGAGAATGCGGCGTGCCATCACGATGGGCTTGGCCGGTGGCACAGCCACCGAGGCCGCGGCCGAAGCGTGTTGTTCGCGTGCGGTTCTCGGCCGACAACTCAATCGCTGCCTCAGTATCGATGAGCAAGCAAACTTGGCGGGTTGGTTTGGACTGATGGCCCATCGGCGGCTGGGGGCCTATCACCGCACTGCGGCATTGCCGACAGGCAAGTGCGCCGCCGCCGGCGCCGCAGGCGCGTTTCAGGTCTTCCTGTCGCTCCACCCGAAGATCCACAGGGTGCTCGATCGCGCCATCCTGGCCAAGGAACCAGACCAGCCACGAGGCACGAAGCGTCGCAAACGCAGCGTTTTTCAAACGTTTCTCGAAGCATGCAAGGCGCCCGGCGAGGCGCTCACGGATGTGGACTACCCGTTGAACACCGAAGGTCGCGGGCGGCGTGCCGTGGAACGCTACATCCAGTCTTACCTCAATGCGAACGCGTCGAGAGTCACACCTTGGTACGGCGAAGATGCGGCCGAACGCAGCCGGCTCGGATCAGGCCTGCAGTCGTTCATGTTTGCGACCCAACCGTTGGACGACGTTGCGTACGACGCGCACCACGCCGACGTCATAGGCGTGCTGGTCGTGCCGGGACCCGCAGGCCCTCAGCGAATCCCGGTCAAGCGTCTGTGGTTTTGCCCACTGGTAGACCGCGTATCTCATGCCATTCTCGGATATTCGGTGGCGACCTGCGTAGAGCCGAGTGCGGCCATGCTGGAGGAAGCCTTCGTGAACGCCTCGACGGCGTGGACCCCGAGAACGTTGCGCATCGCCGGCTTGGCCTACATGTCCGGCGCAGGACTTCCATTCGGCGTCGTTAAGGGCATGCCGGCTTGCCGCCCTGCGCGCCTTACGCTAGACAACGCGGCGCAGCACTTCGCGACCCGAGTGATTCAGGGCGTACGCCGCAGTGTCGGATGCGCGATTGAATTTGGCCCGATTGGTGCCTGGTGGCACAACACCGTCGCCGAACGGCTTTTCCGAACGCTGGAGGGTTACGGCTTTCATCGGCTGCCATCGTCGATGGGATCTGGGCCGGCCGACCCGTGCCGACGCGACCCCGTTGGCCGAGCCGTACGTGACTGCATCGAGCAAGAAGAACTGATCGAACTGACTGACGTGCTGGTCGCCAACTACAACGCCACGCCCTCTCGTGGCCTCGGCAACCAGTCTCCACTGCAGGTAGTGGCAGCGCATGTGGCTTCACGCAGGGTGCCCTGGCTGCCACGCATGGCGCCGCCGCAGACGGCCTTCGCACCAAAGCTGGGGGTTGCGGTTGAGTTTCCCTTCGTGCGCGGTGCGCTCAGGAAGGGCAGGGCTCCCTACGTCCAGATTGATGGCTCAGAGTACAGCAGCCCTGAGCTGAGCAAACGCTACGACCTCATCGGCCGCCGGGTGTGCGTGCATGTCAACGAATGGGACATGCGCACAGCAAGGATCTACGAGACATCGGGGCAGTCTCTCGGCGAATTGAAGGCGCGCGGGACCTGGTCGCTGACGAAGCACTCTCGCGCCGACCGCAAGGCGATCAATGCGCTGCGGACCGCCGGCGAACTGGTAGTGGATGAGGCCGCAGATCCGGTAGTGGCTTACATGGAACATCTGACAGTCAAGGCCCGCAAGGAGGCAGCGCTCAAGCGCGTCCCCAAGGTATCGGTCGCAGCGTCGGTACTGGCGCGGGCGCGCGAGACCACCGGACTACCGGTCCCGGACGTCGCGGCTGCTGTCGACCAGCCACGCGCAGCGCCAGCGACTGGCACGTTGCCTCGCGGCATTCCTCAACCGGATTGGTCGACGGTTCGACGTTAGGAGCTATAGATGCAACCCAACTCTGAAGCGCAGCCATCGCCGCGCCCGTTGCATGTGCTTGGCACCACAGTACCTTTGCGCGAGCAGGCGCGAGCCCAGGCGGCATCTCCCGCGATACGCGAGCACACTTTGACGCCTGGCGAGGCGCGCGACCGCCTTTACCTGGAGCATCCGATAGTGATCGACGGCGTGTTCTTTGCCACAAAGCCGGTCAGAGCAGCTTACGAGCAGCTCGCGACTTGCATAACGCACCGAGACAGCAGCCGGTGCTTCGTGGCAGCCCCGCGCTGTGGCAAGACGCACGCGATCGAGGTGCTGCGCGGAGCCCTGGGGCAAGTGTTCCCGAATTTGGTCATCATTTCGATCAACGCGAAGGGACATGACGCCAATACCGAAAAGGCACTTTTTGGAGACATGCTCGATGACGTCGGGTTGCGTTTTGATGAACGCACAACAGCTTTCACGCGACGCCAGCGGTTCAAGCAGCACATCAAGACTCGCTGCAGCCAGCTCGACTCCTCGATCGTACTGTTGTTCATCGACGAGGCTCAGAGCTGGCACGAAGACGAATTCACCTTCTTACGCGACCTGGCTAACGACCTGAAGAAATTCGACTCCATCACCCTGATCGCGGCGCTTTTCGCCCAGTCAAAGATCGTGCTCACCCGCTCGCGACTGAATGCGGCCGATCGAGCCGACCTCGTGGGTCGCTACCTGCGCGACCCGATCAGTCTGCCCGGCATTCAGACGTTGAGCGATCTCGAGGATGTCCTTCGTCGATGCGACGACGCCTCGCTGCATGAATATCCCGACTACAGCGGCGTACCGTACAGTGAATTTTTCCTACCTCGTGCGTTCGCATCGGGCTGGCGGCTGGTGTGGGAGGCCCCCATGCTCTGGCGGCACCTGATTGAACAAGTCGGCGCGTCGGCGAACCAGACAGTCAGCATCGGCATGGCGTGGATCATCAGCGCGATACGCGACTTCCTGTTCCAGGGAACGCAAGTTGACACGGAGGACTTCGTGGCATCCGACGCCATGTGGGAGGCCGCCGTCAAGTGCGGTCGCTACAGCTCGCTGACCAATACGATCTGACAGGTCGAACAAGCATGTCATTCTGGAACTGGAATGATGATTGGGTGGCATGCGGGGAGGGCCCGCTGACGCTGCTCGCCAAGTTTCAGATCGCGAATGCGTTAGGAGCTGACGAAACTTGTCGGTACCTTTTTGAACGCCCGACTAGCCGCGTGAATCCCTTCAAGGGTCACTCACGCAGTCTGGTTCATCTCGACTGGTTCGTGCCGACGGCAGAATCGGAGTCGTTCGCTGCCATGGTTGTGAGGCGGAGCTTGACCGCCATTTGCGGTTCTTGGTCTCGCCGTCTCGCGCGCGATCGACAGACGCGGCTGTGTTTGTCGTGCCTGGAAGAAGGCGCTCTCCCGGCGGTCCTCCAGGTCAGCGGATTGATCAGATGTCCATTGCACGATGTCGACCTGACGAGCCAGTGCCCGCACTGTGCGGAGTCGACGCCACCGTACGCGCTTGACCCACTGAGCTTTACGGAACCTTTGACCTGCGGCCACTGTCATCGACCTTACAGCGAAGCTTGGTCTCGAAGCGCGCAGCGTCTTGGATGGGCAGGAAATCGGCCAGCGCCCGTACTGGACCAGATGGAGGAATGGCTTCACCGCATCTCTGCGCGCGCTATCGAGTGGCCCGAAATACGCTCCTGGAGTGCCAATGTCGATGCCGTAGACGGGTCGGCAAGCCATGGGAGCGCGGTGTTGCACGTCCTTCGAGACGTTGTGCCTGGATGTCCCGAGGTTTCTGGAATAGGGCCTTGGTCGCCGCGTCTAGAACCTTGCATCATCACTGCGGGCGCGCATGACAGGCGAGGCATTTTCGGGCTTGAGGAGCGACTGGCGCTGTACCGCGACTTGCGACAACAGTTGGTTGAATGGACGGCATGTCGCGGCAGCCCAGGTACCCATCTCTACGAAGATCCGCTCCATGACTCCACAGGCATGTCGATCCCGGCAGACGACACTCATCATCCGGCGTGGCACGCGCTCCACCTGTGGCGATCTCGTTTTGAGGCGATTAATCCAAAACACGCGCTCGACATGGTGTCGGCTGAGATCGAGCCTAAACATGACTCTTTCAGTTGGCCAGTGTTCTGCGAGGTCTCGACCGATACTTGGCTCTCTTTCGCGATCGCGTGCTGGATTGTTGATCTCGAGACCGCGCACACATGGCTCCTAACGCTGCAGGCTTCGCCGGCGGCGGCGTCGTCAGGTCGACATCGATGGATTGCGGAACGCTACGCTGAGTCGGTGCTTTTCATGTGTCCATTGCGACGCCTTTGGCCGCCGAAAGTGTCCTGCCTCTTTTACCGGGCACCAGACGAGCCTGAGCGCCTTTTGATGGTGAGCTGATGCGATGGCAATTCACAACATCGAAAACAGGTCTGGCAGCGTGGCTTCGACAGACGAGGGCGCCGACGTGGCTCGGCGTTTCTGGCCATTCGAGAAAATCGTATGCGACCAGACTCTCAGCGGCGCGATGGGAACTGGGCGGCAGAGCAAGCGAAATCCGCGAGGCTTTGCCGACGACTTCAAAGCGGCGGCAGCCTGGTTGCATGACTACGAAGAAAATCCGCGAACGCACCGCGCTTACCTGACCGCGTTGGACACGCTCTTCAACTGGGCCATCTTCGCACGCAAGCTGGCCCTCTCGTCGTTCACGACAGCCGACTTCGCGCAATTCGATCGCTACATGGCAGATCCGACCCAGTGGGATCCACTTTGTGCCCGGAGCCATGCGCGTCGAGGCGACCCCGGCTGGTGTCCTATTCGCAGTTCACGCTCCGCCGCCAGCAGGCAGCACGTGATGTCCTGCGTCAAGTCAATGGCGGGCTGGTGGTCGAAGGTCGACTACGCGGAATTGTCCGTGGAGGTGCCGAGGGCCACTGGGCTCGTGCGCTCAGCCTACCCGACAAGCAGCGCAACTAGGGTACTCTCGGTCAGAAGGCCGTGCATGGGAGTTAGCGAATGGGCGGTCCTCAAGCAATCGATGCAACTGTGGCCGGTCACTACACTTTGGGCGCGCATGCAGGTCATCGTGCGGTTGCTCTACTACGCCGACCTCACCCTCGAGGAGGCGATGTCATTGAATTTCGGTGCCATCGAGGTCATGCTTGACGATCAGCGACCGCCGCTCATTCTGGCACCGCGACGCACCGGGTGGCGAGCCAAGGTCTACCTGCTACCTGTGGTCTGCGACGCGATACGAACTTGGGTGAGACTTGAAAATGCGGACGGAAGCCCGTCGTCATCACTCAGCCTCGGAACGCGGTCGAGATGCCATGCTGATGTCGTTCGAGCAAATGAAGCTGCCGCTATGCAGGCGGACGAACGAGGCTGGCTTCAGATCGCAGCCGGGTTGCGTTCGGCGACACCTCGATTGCTTCACCGAGCGCTGGCCCACCATGCTCAAGATAGCAATTGCCACCACGTGGCCTGGCAGCTCTTGGGGACAAGCGTTCTCACCAAGTCGCACTTCGACAACTACTTTGCGCGCGAGGAGTTGAACCTCGAGGAGTACGAAAGTCGTTGCACGCGGCTGCACGACGCGCTCGCCATGCAAGAACACGTGGCGCTCTCACGACTTGAACACGGCTATTGACGCGGCCGTGAGATTGCTGACTGGAACAGGCGGGGGCGCTTTTCCCGCTGTGCCGCATCGTCCCTCGGGCAACCTCTGGAATATTCGCTGAATTGATCCGCGGTGCTGGCCACTTCGAGACCCAGGTGGGAGCCTTCGGCACTGTTTCTACAGCATGCGCACCGGGCACATTGTCTGTCTCGCGACAATGCATTGGTCGACATCTGAGCGACTGCAGGCCAGAGGAACCGGCCTGCTTCAAACAGTAAAATTATTCTAGGTCGTATGCAGGCATGACGCGGCGATTGCGGCGTGCGTCGCGGTTCGTTGGCCGGAATCGCCCGATGATCGGTAAGCACTCGGCGAACCTTTCAATCGCCCACAACTTTTGCTGCGAGCTGCATCCCAAAGACGATGTCGGTCATTCGGGTGAGGCCGCGCCACATGACGGTGTTGCCTAGCGGCGGCTCACCCTTGCGCGCCATAGCCGCCGAGCTTGGCCAACTGGGTAGTGTAGTGCGCAAGCGTCCGAGACAGGAACGCTGAGCACGCGCGTCAGCATCTTGGCCAGTCCTTCAGTCTCCGAACGGCCTGACCTTGCTAGCGCATGAGCCTGCCGACCTTTTCCAGATCGCCATCAGTCAGGATGCCAGAGGCAGCCTTCAGCTTGAGCCCTTGCAGGATCGCCTCGTAGCGCGCTTTGCTCCTGCCGCTGCGCGCGTTGTAGAGCTGCTGTTCGGCATTGAGCACGTCGACGTTGGTGCGATAGCCCACCCGGAACCCCTCGCGATTGCCCTTCAGCGCGCGCTCGCTGGCTTCCACCGACAGTTGCAGGGCCTCCACTTGGGCCAACTGGCTCATCACGCCGTTGAACGCATGCTGCGTGGCGTCCGCCGCGTCGCGCCTGGCCGCATCGAGGTCGGCGCGCGCCTTCTCGAGAGCGACGCCGGCCTGGTTCACGCGCGTCATCACCGCGCCGCCCGCGAACAGGGGGATGTTGACCTGCAGCCCGATGTCGCGCTGTGCTGCGCGGGTGCTGTAGTCGTCCGGCGTGGTCAGGCTGTGGGCGGCGTAGTTGCGGCTGACGTTCGCCACCAGGTCCAGCGTGGGGAGGTGGCCCGTGCGCGCGCGCGAGATGTCGAGATCCGCCACCGCGACGCTGGCCTGTTGGGCAACCACTTGGGGGTTGTTCTCGCGGGCGCGGGCGATCCATTCGTGGACGTCCAGCGGGTCGGGCGAGGGCAGCGCGACCACGTCGGGCAGGGCGGACACGGTGACGTAGCGGGTACCGGTCAGCCGTTCGAGATCCGCACGTGCGCTCTCGATGTCGCCCTTGGTGGCGATACGCAAGGCCTTCGCGGCGCTTAGCCGCGCGCGCGTGTCGTCGACGTCGGTAACGGCGCGCACGCCGGCGTCGTAGCCCTTGGACACCTCCAGCAACTGCCGGTCCATCGCGGCCACTTGCGCCTCGGCATCGACGAGCGCCTCGGTGGCCTCGTTGAACTCGAAGTAGGCCGAGGCCACGCGCAGCAGCAGGTCCTGTCGTGCCTGTTCATATTGCGCCTGGGCGCCATCGACGATAAGCGCAGCCTGGTTGGTCGCAAGAAGGCTGTCCAACCGGAAGATCGGTTGAACGAGTTGCAGCGTAATGGCGTTGGTGCTCCCGCCACGGTCGATGGCGGGCAAGCCCGAGAAGGCAGTGCTGGCCTTGGCGACGTTGTGGCTACCCGTGATGCCCAACGTCGGCAGCAAAGCGGCTCGTGCCTCGGGCACCTTTAGCAGTGCGAGGTCGAGCGTCGAGCGCGCCGCGCGGAGCGTGGGATCCGTGTCCTGCGCAGCCTTCAACACCGTGAGCAGGTCCGCCGTCTGCGCCTGCACGGCGCAGCTCGCCAGCGCAATGCCGAACAGCAGGGTACTCGCGAGTCGACGCGGTGCGGAGTGAGTGCTGATCGCAGGTCGCCCCGCCGCGGTCTGTCGTTGAATCAAGATGGTTTTCTCCCTCGCTCGCGCGTGGTGTGCGCGGGCATCGGCGGCCCGCTCTAGACGCGCAAGCGCGGCAGGCTCTCGCCGTATTTGGCCAGGTAGGTGACGTAGGCGCTGCGCCATGCGTCGCGTCCGAAATCGCCGATGCTGGCGTGGATGGCCGAGATCGCCCAGGTGCCCATCCGCAACATGCCGAGCTCCGCCTGCCGGCAGAAGTCGAGGTCGTAGAAATGGAACTTGAAGCGCGGGTCGAAGCGCACGCCGGACTTCAGCAGTGTGGAACTCCTCGCCGCGAGGAACACGCCGTCGAGCAACTTAACTTCCTGGCCCGGCGGCCCGTACACGCTGAGCTCGATCAGGTCTGGAAAGCCCTGGCCATGGCCCAGCACGCCGGTCAGGTTGGCATCGTCGTCGCGGGTGAAGGCGTCGTCGAGGAACATCCAGGATGACTGCCCTTCGGCGCGGCGGCGATTGCCGGCCAGTCCGATGACGTCGAATTGGCCCAAGCCATCGAAAAGGTGCCTGGCCCAATAGAAGTCGTTGAGGAACACGTCGTCGTGCACAAAGACGAGCACCGCGGGGCTGCCCGCGGCCTCCTCGATGGCCTGGTTGTAGAGCGCGGACAGCGACGCCGAGTTGTTGGGGAACAGGCGCAGTTCGATGTGCTGGCCGCGCGGGAAGGTGCGATACCACTGCAGGGACCGGCCCAGCGGCGAGGTCGCAAAGAAGCTGGGAGCGTCCATGCGGGTTGCGCACACGAGACGGATCTTGTCCGGCGCTGCCGGAGGCGTGCGCGTGTTCGCCGCGGCACCCTGCACGCCGCCCGAATGTTCCGTGTCCATGCTCAGGCCGCCTGGCTCGCGGCCCGTGGGCTCGGGATCGCGAGATCCCGGACGCCCGAGATCGTCGCCAGCATGCGCAGGTGCGCGGGCAGGCACACCGTGGTGAGGTCGTACTGCTCGACGATCGACTGGCGCGCGTTCTGGCGGATCGAGTCGTGGGCGCGCCGATCCTCGAGCGCCTCGATGACCCGTTGCGCGACCTCGGATGGCGAGAAGAAGTCCACCAGCAATCCGTTGCCGCCGTGCTGGATGACTTCTTGCACCGGCTGCGTGGACGACCCCACCACCAAGCACCCGGCAGACATGGCCTCGAGCATCGACCACGACAGTACGAACGGATACGTCAGGTACACATGGACGCGCGACACCTGCAGCAAGCGGATGAAGGCCTCGTAGCTCACCTTGCCGAGGAAGTGCACGCGCGAGAGGTCGAGGCTGTCGCCGAGTTCCGCAAGCATCTGCTCGCGGTAGCCGAGTTCGCCGACGGCCGGCGCGCCGTAGCTCACGCCGTCGGCGCCCACGATCAGCACGCGGGCCTGGGGCCGCGCGGCGAGGATGGCCGGCAGGCTGCGCATGAAGGTGCGGAAGCCGCGGTAGGGCTCCAGGCTGCGCGAGACGTAGGTGACGATCTCGTCGCCGGCCGCGATCTCGGGGCCGTCCTGCGTGATCTTGACGCGCGCTTGTGGGTTGGGCACAGCCACGCGGGTATCGATGCCCTCGTGGATCACGTGCATGTTGCGGTGATAGCGCGGCGGGTAGACGGACTTCTGCCAGTTGGTGGGCGTCTGTCCGAAGTCGCAGGTGTCGAGCGCCAGCAGGTTGCCGAGGTTCTTGGTACGCAGGCGGGGCGCGGTGTCGGGCGTGACCGGATCGCTGGGATCGAAGCCGACGTCCGCGCCGTTCATGCGGTAGAAGAACTCGAAATAGCCGACCAGCGGCACGTCGGGGAAGATGTCCTTCAGGTACCAGATCTCGCCCCAGCCGTTGTGGCCCAGCATGATGTCAGGACGGAAGCCGGCATTTTTCAGGTCCATGGCCACGCGCGCCACTTCCTGGGCGTTCAGGACGGCCGCCTCCGCGTCGCGCAGGTAGTGGTGCGTCTGCGCGGAGATGCCGCGGCGCGGCTTGTAGATCGCCTTGGTCACGCCCGGCAGCGAGACGTCCTGCCGCTGCGTGATGAACACCACCTGGTGCTTGCCTTGGGCGCCGAGATGTCGCGCGAGTTGCAGGTACTGGCCTGGAAAGTTTTGATGAACGATCAGGACTTTCATTCTTGATGTGTCGAGTGGGCTCGACTCCTCCCCGCGGGAATTCTATGGGGCAGGAACGGATGCAATGTCGGACTGTCGTCGCGTCCAATGCGAAGCTGTCGAAAAGCTGAACTGAAAGCCTGCTTCAGATTAGCGATGCGATCTGTCTGTCAAGCAACGCGGTGAGATTGCGTCGTGTGGCCATCGCGCGCCCACGAGGCGTGGATGTACATCAAATTCGATGGGCCTTTGATGGGCGCCCGGATCGGATCCAGAGGGCGACCATCGAGCCGCCTTTCGCCGGATCCATATCGGGGCTGCTCACTTGTTGCCCCTAACTTGAACTCGCCGAATCTTGCTCGAGGCTGTCGGTTCTGCAGCGACGCCGATGGAAGGCTGTGCATCACGTTTCAGATGCGTATAGTTTCAGCGCACAGGGAGTGAAGGTGACAAAAAGATCGAAGTCCGGCAATTGCCCGGACATGGCGCAGGCGTGCGCCCGTTTTTCGCGACTCGCAAACGTCTTCCGGTCGGCAGCCAAGCCACCGGCTTTGATGCCATGAGAGTCGAATTCGGCTCGTGGTCGCGATGGCGGCGTGGCGCCCAGAGCGTCAACGTGGCGCCGCGCGCCATCAGCGGGCACGACCTCATCTGGGCCCTGGGCAGCTTCTGCGCACTGCGCAACAAGCCGTTCGACCCCAACCTCGTGTCCCAGCAGTTCCCACCGCCGCTGGGCGTCGACACCCTGATCCGCGCCGCCCGGGCGCTCGATTTCAAGGCCGAACGCCGCGTCTGTCCGATCGAGCAACTGCGCGAACTTCCGATGCCTTGCCTGGTCGTGCTCGACGCCGAAGCGGGCCAGGACGCCCCCGTGACGGACGTCGGCGCCACTGCCCCCTACGCGCGCCTGGCGATGGTGGTGCAGGCGCACGCCGACCGCGTCGTGCTGTTCCACGCCGGCACCAATACCCCGACCACGTATTCGACGGAGGAGTTCCGCCGCCTGTACCTGGACGAGGCCGTGCTGCTCGCCCCCCGGCCGACGGCGCCGACCGACACCGACGCCGTCGGCGGGACCGCGCCGAAGTTCGGCTTCCGCTGGTTCATTCCCGAGCTCCTCAAGCACCGCGGCGTGTGGACGCAGGTGCTGGTCGCCTCCCTCGTGATCCAGCTGCTCGCGCTCGGCACGCCGCTGTTCACGCAGCTGGTGATCGACAAGGTGGTGGTGCACCACACCGAGAGCACGCTCATCGTGATCGGCATCGGGCTGGCCGTGTTCATGGTGTTCAGCGCGATCCTCACCTGGATCCGCCAGTACCTCGTGCTGCACACCGGCAACCGCGTGGACGCCGTGCTCGGTGCGTCGGTGTTCGAGCACGTGCTCAAGCTGCCGCCGCGCTATTTCGAGCAGCGCCAGACCGGTGTCATCGTCGCGCGCCTGCGCGGCGTCGAGAACATCCGCGAGTTCATCGCCAGCGCCGCGGTCACGGTGGTGCTCGACCTGCCGTTCCTCCTGATCTTCATCGCCATGATGTTCGCGTACAGCGTGCCGCTGAGCCTGCTCACGCTGGGGCTGATCGGCGTGATCGTGGTCATGAGCTTCCTCGTCGCGCCCGTGTTCCGCGCGCGCATGAACGAGCAGTTCCTGCTGGGAGCACGCACGCAGGCGTTCACCACCGAGTACATCGCGGGCATGGAGACGGTCAAAAGCCTGCAGCTCGAGCCGCAACTGCGCGATCGGTACGGCGAATACTTGGCCGAGTACCTTCGTTCCGGCTTCGAGGTGCGCCAGATCGCCAACACCTACAACGTGCTGGCCAACTCGATCGAGCAGTTGCTGACGCTGCTGATCCTGATCGGAGGCGCGTATCTCGTGATGCACGGCGACAGCTTCACGATCGGCATGCTCGTGGCCTTCCAGATGTTCGCCAGCCGCGTGTCGCAGCCGATGCTGCGGCTAGTGGGGCTGTGGCAGCAGTTTCAGCAGGCGCAACTGTCGGTAGATCGCTTGGGTGATGTGATGAATGCGCCGGCCGAGCCCTACTCGGTGGTGCCCCGGGGTGCGGCGCAGCAGCAGCGGCGGGTCGAGATCGAAGATCTTGCGTTTCGCTACGGGCCGTCGCTGCCGCTTCTCTATGAGCGCTTTAACCTGACGATCGAGCCGGGACAGGTGATCGCGCTGATGGGGCCATCAGGCTCGGGCAAGAGCACGCTGGCGAAGCTGCTCCAAGGGTTCTATCAGCCGGAGAGTGGGCGGATTCGCATCGACGGAGTGGATATCCGCAACTTGGCAGCGAATGAGTTGCGGCAGAACTTCGGGATCGTGCCGCAGGAGACGACTCTGTTTGCGACGACGGTGTACGAGAACCTATTGATGGCGAAGCCGGGGGCGACGTTTGACGAGATTGTCGAGGCTTGTCGAATGGCGGAGATCCACGAGGCCATCATTCAGTTGCCAAACGGGTACCAGACCGAAATTGGAGAGCGCGGGGTTGGACTTTCTACTGGGCAAAAGCAACGAATTGCGGTGGCGCGAGCATTGATAAAGAAGCCGCCCTTATTAATTTTCGATGAGGCGACCAGCAGCTTGGACCAATACACTGCTGAACAATTGGCACACACGATCAATAGTTTGAGGGGGCATGCCTCTATCCTATTTGTCACGCATTCGATTCCTGCACCGTTAACCGTCGATCGCGTTGTGACTATAGCGCCCATTGCTGATTTTCGTTGAAGCGATCCAGAGGTGGAACTCTATATTAAATGGCAATGTTTGCCCTCGGACGAAAGTTAGGATCGAACATGTGTATCGCTGTAAATAAGAAATTATTTATTCTTCTCTTTGTCTTCCTACTTCCGTTCCCCGTGTTAGCCGGGGAAGAGCCAATTTGCTTTCGCGAGCAACTTAAAGTCATCGTGTCGCTCAGTGAAATGCCAAAAGATATTACAGAATTGTTGGGCCAAAGCGGCGCGCTTGCCGATGCGGCGGACCGATTTCAGGACGCGGATGTTATCTACGCCAAAGATATTCCTACCCGGAGATATGCTTGGGCCGCGATTAATGCGCGTCACGCCATCGTCGCTGTCGAGCGCGGCGGCTTTAACTACAGAGTAGAAATTTGGCGATTCGATAAGTTGTCTGGCCACTGGCAAGGTTCAATGCGAGCCGAAGTCGCTTTTGTTCCCGAGTCAATAGCTGCCCTTCGATATGCGCTGTGCAATAGTAGAGATATTCCTGAGAGTGAGAAGCCACATAAAGCTTCTATTGCAAGCGTCTATCGAGATGCATTTGGCAATCTTGTCCTTACCGTGCATGAGAAAAGTAGTAATCCCGTCTATCAGCTGCATTTTCGGTCAGATAAATTTGGCACTAAACTTGAGATTTTAAAGGGTACTGCCGGCCTGCCGTTGACAGGCCATGAATTAGAGATCGCTCGCGCCCAAATCCAGCGATTAAGCAAGATACTTACTCGAGAGGATCTATTAGGAGTTTTTCTTGCTCAATACGGCGAAACCGCATTGCGGTAAATTTCTGCTAATCCAATTAATAACTTAATTTCTTGAGGCGCATCATGATCACGGCCAGCAGTTTCACCTTTGCAAATGACGGTAGCAGCCAAGATACGAAGAAGATTGCAGCCTTCACCCAAGCATTGCTGTATTTGCAGACGTCTTCGGATGGCCGAAAGTTGGTGGAGACCATAGCTGCAAAGCACATCATGATTTCATTTCGGGAGGGTCGGTCGAGCCCGGATGAGTATCAGTCGCGTGATTTTGATAACGTATGGCCTGCGGGGGTCACGGGCTTGATCCATTGGGACCCCACCTTAACCAACACTGACTATTTGGATACTGGTTATGGGTTTTCGTTTGGCGAGGAATCGCCCGCGCTCGGTCTGGCGCACGAACTTACGCATGCACTTTATTCGGCGGAACAGCTACTTGCGGATACTAACAATTGGCTTGGCCCGCTTTGGAAAAATGTAGCCGAACAAAACGCAGTCTTGAATGAAGCGCTAATAGGAAGTGAACTCAATGAACCCGTACGCCTGAACTATTTAGGTGGTCTGGGCGCCTCCAGGATTCATGTCGCAAATCCGACAGATCACGTCTTTTACTCGAAAGACGTCAAAGGAGCGATTGTTGAAGAGCAGCGATACGAAAGTACTTATTCGGTCTCGAACGGCTTACTGACTGGTACTCAGTCCTGGGATTCGCATCTTCTCACCGAAGCGGTGGTCTTTACGAAAACTACGATAGTTGGAGCGACCAGCACGACGGCTGTCGTAGTCAGCCTACAACCCATTCCGTCGACTAAGCCTCTCGACTACGGAAGTGACACTTTCAGCGTCAATGGATTTGCATTTTCAGCGAATGGTTCGAATCGGCAATCATCGAGTGTCTGGACGACCGATTCGGGAGTCCGGTTTCAGCTAGCTTCGGCATTGCCAGACGTAGCCGGGAGTGGAACGATTTCTATCAGCGGGGCTCCTGGTGCTTCATCCCTTCTAGTTAATAACTTTGACGTCTTTAAGGCTGAGACAGCGCAATCTGGCTTTTTTGGCATTCATCTAAAGGGCAGTATAGACATAACGCAAAGCGGCTCCAATTTCACTTTGAGTATTGACGGTCCAAGCCGTTATGATCAGACTTTTACCGTGAAGCTGTCTAAGCCGTTGCCATCTGATTTTGTCGTGATGGTTGGAAGTCAAAAGGCGACAGTCGGAAAGAATGGAACCTTCACAGTTACCTTGGCCGCAAACACCAGCGCGGCTACATTTTCCCTCTTCGATGGCACGAAGGCGGACGGTAAAAGTGATATTTCAAAGAGCTTCTCGGTTGCGATCTCGGCCGCGCTGCAGGATAGTGTTCACGCTGGCGGACAAATTATTGTCGGAGCACCTAAAACGTTTGTGCTCGCTCCGAAGCCCAATACGGTGGGCGCTCCATTAAAAAATCTGCACCAGATTAATAGCTCAACAAGCACGACAGGTACATACTCGGGTGATGGCGGCGACGATCAGGTGATCGCGAGTTTCGTCAGCAATACAATCGACCTGCACAATAGCGTCAATGATAATATTGTTGGAGGTACCGGCGCCAACATCGTGACAGGAGGATCGGGCAACAACGTGATTGCCTTGAACGGCACGACTGATTTTGTTACGTTGGGTACGGGCCACACCAGCCTAGATGGTGCGTCTGGGGGCCATGACACCGTCAAGTCGACTGGGGGCTCTGCGATCATCAATGCCCATGGAGGCACAGACATCATTCTGCTTGGGAACGGGAATAACGAGATTTACGCAGACTCGCAGATCGCTCTTGATTACGCCATTGCTCAGCAATCCAGTCAGGTTACGCCGGCATCGCTCAAGAGCGGCAATGGACCCAATGCAATGGTCGCGGCTGCTACGCAAGTTTCCGGTGCCACTCATCAAAAGGGCGACCTGATCAGCGTTCTGGACGGCAACGACACAGTTGTGAGCGGGCTAGGTGACGATCTCGTAAATGCCGGCAGCGGCCATTCGGTAGTTGTCCTTGGCCCCGGTCAGGACACCTTCCTTGGCGGCTGGGAAGTCACCGACGGCCTAGACAGTTGGCACACGCAAATGGACGCCGATGGCGTGCTCGAAGTGTTTGACGTCAACGCTTCGGTCGAGCCCTTTTCGACGACGTTCGCTCAGCCTTACAACGGGAACATGTTCATTCAGGGCAATAGCACGCTGAAGTCGAGTGCCTCGAACGCCACCGTGTTCGGCGGAAGCGGCAATGACCTGATCAACCTTGGCAACGGTAGCAACTACGTCGAGGCGGGCTCGGGAAACACTTCGATCTACGGCGGCATGGGCAACGACGTGCTCGTGGCGGGATCCGGTACGGATTTCATTCGCGGTGGTGGCGGCAACACGAACATCCAGGGCGGCAGCGGCACCGCATCACTCTACGGCGGCGACGGCAACAACACGATCATCGGTGGCTCGGGCAACGCCACTATAGCAAGTGCCTCGGCTGACTCGCGCATCAAGGTCAACGGTCGCTGGGACGGCGACACGCTGTCGAACAACTATGTCTTCACGGGCACAGGCAACGACCTGGTATTCGGATCCGCAGGCCATGACACGCTCATTGCCGGTTCCGGCAATGTCACGATTCAGGGTGGGCTCGGATATGAATACATGCTCGGGGGTTCGGGCACGGACTTCCTGATTGCGGGCGAGGGCAACGACACACTGGTCGCCGGCTCTGGCGACGCTACGCTGCAAGGCGGCGGCAGCTCGACGACGAAGTCCTGGATGTACGGAGGCGACGGCACCGACCTGATCGTGGGGGGCAAGGGCGAGAACGTGCTGTACGCCGGCGACGGCGGAACGTCTGACAAGAAGACGAGCGTCTCGAGCAGCCTCTCGGACAGCGGCAGTAAGACGACCATCTACGGCGGCATGGGCGTCGACTGGCTGCAGAGCGGCTCTGGCACGACCGTCATCAACGTTGGCGACGGTGGCACCGCCGGGGCACCGACCTCCGTGGTGGCAGGCACTGGCGCGACCACAGTCAACGGCGGCGCCGGGCTCGCGGTCATCTGGGGAGGCGCGGGCACCAGCGTCCTCAATGCAGGCACCGGCGGAACCTCCTATGCGCCCACGTCCGTGATCGGCGGAGCGGGAACCTCCACCCTGGCTGGCGGCGGCGGTGCCGCGCTGCTGGTCGACTCGGGTTCGGGCAAGGACGTGTTGATTGCCGGTTCCGGCAACGACACGTTGGTGGGCATGGGTGCCGACACCTACATCGGCGGACAAGGCTACGCCATCGTCCAGAACAATGCCGGACACGCCACAGTGAACCTGGGCTCGGAAACCGGCGCCACGACGATCTACAACTTCGGGGGCGGCACCACCAACCTCGTCCTCGGCGGCGGCGTCACCACGGCGAACCTCAACGCGTCGGTGGCGTTCGACGGCACGAACCGGTCGTTCCTGACCTTCGACATGCCGACGGGCGCGGTCTCCATCCAGGGAGCACTCACCGGAAGCCTCACGGGCACCACGTTCGACTCCGGCAGCGTGACGACCCCGGCGCTCATGACGGCGGCCTTCCAGTCCGACCAGTCGTTCCAGGATGGATCCTATGCGCTCCACCTCGCCGTCGGCGCAGGCGAGTCCCTTTCCGGCGGCAATTCAGGCGACACCCTGTCGGCCTGGGGCGCCAACGAGACCATCACGGGCGCTGCGTACGAAGCCATCTACTCGGCCGGCGCGCGTGCGTACATCACGGCCGGCGTCTACGGCAGCCAGATCGTTGCGGCAGGAGACCAGGATACGGTCGTCGCCGGACAGTACGGCAGCGACGTCACCGTCTCAGGCGCGAGTTCGCTGGCCATCAACCAGCTCGGCAACGGCTCGCTGACTGCCTCCGGCCCCGGCGACACACTGGTCGGCGGCGCCGGCACCACGCAGTTCTACGTCAACGACAGCACGACGACGATCGTCGACAGCAACCTCACCGGCCAGGACGCCGTCTGGTCCTCGGTGAATTTCACCCTGCCTACCAATGCGGCGCTGACCAAGCTCACGCTGACCGGGACCGCCGACATCGTGGGCACGGGGAACAACGGCACCGACGTCATCACTGGCGGCGCGGGCCACGACACGCTGGTGGCCGGCTCCGGCATCGCCACACTGATCGGCGGCACCAACTCCACCACCTTCGTCGTCAACAACATCTACGACACGGTCGTCGAGAACAACGCGGCCAACGCCGACACGCTGGTGTCCAGCGTCAACGTCATGCTGCCGAACAACGTCAATTTCGTATCGCTCACCGGTGGCGCCACACTTGTCGCGACGGCCAATTCGGGCCCTGACACGCTCGTCTCCAACACCGGCATCGACACGCTGTATGGCGGCGGTGGCGGTGACCTGTTCATCATCAACAACTCGGCCGACGTCATCGTCGAGGCCACGGGTGCCACCAACGACACGTTGCAGACCGCCTACGGCATGACGCTGCCGTCCAACGTCAACACGCTGGTGCTCATGGGTTCCGCAGCGCTGCTGGCCACGGCCAACGGCGGCGACGACACGCTCGTCTCCAACTCGGGCATCGACACGCTGGTGGGCGGCGCGGGCAACGACACCTTCGTCGTGAACAACGCGCTCGACGTCGTCAAGGGCACGTCGGCGACCTCGCACAACACCATCGTCGCGTCCGTCAACGTCACGCTGCCCACCAACGTCAACACGCTGACGCTCACGGGCACGGCCGACCTGCAGGCCACCGGCAACGCGGCGGCCGACCTGATCACGGCCAACAGCGGCAACGACACGCTGAAGGCGGTCAGCACCACCGCGGCCACGACTCTGATGGGCGGCACGGGCAATGACGTCTTCGCGGTGAACAACACGGCCGACGTCGTCCAGGTGGCCTCGACCACGTCGAACGACACGATCCAGTCGTCCGCCGACTTCACGGCGGTCGCCAACGTCAACACGCTGGTGCTCACGGGCACCGCCAACCTCAAGGCTACGGCCAACGACGCGGGCGACACGCTGGTGTCCAACACAGGCGCCGACACGCTCACGGGCGGCGCGGGCAACGACGTGTTCGTGGTCAACAACGCGGCCGACGTGCTGGTCAACGTCGGCGTGGGCGACACGGTCGTCTCCTACATCGGCGGCGCGATGCCGGCCAGCGTCAACAACCTCGTGCTGGGCGGCTCGGCCAACCTGCAGGCCACCACGAACGGCGGCAACGCGCAGCTCACGGGCAACGCGGGCGCCGACACGCTCGTGGCCAGCACGGGCCAGGACACGCTCGTCGCGGGCACCGGCCCGGACACCCTCGTGGCTGGCAGCGGCAACGACCTGTTCGTGGTCAACAACACGTCCGACGTCGTCAGCCTGTCGGGCGCGCACGGCATCGACACCCTCCAGTCCTCGGTGAACTGGACGCTGCAGAGCGGCATCAACATGCTGGTGCTCACCGGTACCGGCAACCTCACGGGCCGTGCCGTCTCGGGCAACAACCGCATCAATGCCAACGCGGGCAGCGACACGCTCTACGCCGGCTCCGGCAATGACACGCTGTCGGCGCAGGACGGACCAGCCACGCTGGTGGGCGGCGCCGGCATCGACACGTTCATCATCGCCAACACTGCCGACGTCATCCAGAACATCTCGGCCGCGGGCAACACGGTCTACTCGTCGGTCAACTACACGATGCAGGCCGGTGTGGCCGTGCTCAACCTGTTCGGCAGCGCCGACCTCTCCGTCACCGGCAACGCCACCGCCGACACCATCGTCGGCAACTTCGGCAACGACACGCTCACCGCCGGCACCGGCGCGGCGCTGCTCGAAGGCGGCATGGGCGCCGACCTTTTCGTGGTCAACAGCGCCAGCGACGTCGTCGCGCAGAGCAACTACGGCCAGAAGGGCACGGCCGACACCATCCAGTCGTCGGTCGCCTACACGCTGCCCGGCACGGTGGACAACCTGGTGCTCACAGGCACGGCCGACCTGAAGGCCATCGGCAACCAGAACGCGGACGTCATCGTCGGCAACTCGGGCAAGGACACGCTCGTTGCCGGGCAGGGCGACGACACGCTCATCTCCGGCGGTGGCGTCACGCTGCTGCAGGGCGGCCCTGGCAACGACACCTACGTCGTCAACAACGCGCTCGATACGGTCACCACGTCCGCGGCCGACAGCTACAACGTGCTGCAGTCGTCGGTCACGTACACGATGCCGTCCAACATCAGCGAGATGCTGCTGATCGGCGCGGGCAGCATCCAGGGCACGTCCAACGGACTCGACGTGCTGATGACCGCCGGCGACGGCGCCGACACGCTGGTGGCCACCACCGGCCAGGATACGCTCGTGGCCGGAAACGGCCTGGTCACGATGACCGGTGGCACCGGCAACGACACCTTCGTCGTCAACAACCGTGCTGACGTGGTCAGCGACGCGACGACCAACAAGAGCAACGTCGTCCTCGCGTCCGACAGCTTCGTGCTGCCCGCCAACGTGGAGACGCTGACGCTCACCGGCAGCGGCGACATCTCGGCCACCGGCAACGGCGACGGCCGCATCGACACCCTCAATGCCGGCTACGGCAACGACACGCTGTACGCCGGAGCCGACCAAGCGGTGCTCAACGGCGGGCCGGGTGCGACCACCTTCGTCGTCAACAACATCAACGACGTCGTCCAGAACGCCGATCCCACGCAGGCCAACGCGCTGCAATCGAGCGTGACCTACACGCTGCCCACCAACGTGAACCTGCTCACGCTGACCGGCAGCGCTGCGATCACCGGCACGGGCAACGCGGGTGCGGACACGCTCATCGCCAACTCGGGCCTGGACACGCTCGTCTCGGGCTCATGCAACGACTTGTTCATCCTCGGCAACGTGGGCGACAAGGTCACCAACGCGTTCACGACCAACGCCGACACGATTCAGTCGGCCTTCAACGTGACGCTGCCCACCAACGTCAACGTGCTGGTGCTGACGGGCACCGATGCGCTCACCGGCCATGCCAACGGCGGCAACGACACGTTGATCTCCAATGCCGGCGCGGACACGTTCACGGGCGGCGCCGGCAACGACACGTTCATCATCAACAACGCCGCCGACGTCGTGAACGGCGCGTCCGCGTCGACGCACAACACGATCATCGCCGGCGTCAATGTGACGCTGCCGACCAACGTCAACACGCTGCTGTTGACCGGCACCGCCGACCTGCAGGCCGGCGGCAATGCAGGCGCCGACCTCATCGTGGCCAACGATGGCAACGACACGCTGACCGCGGCCAGCACGGCCGCGGCCACCACGCTGGTGGGCGGCATCGGCAATGACGTCTTCGTGGTCAACAACACGGCCGACGCCGTCCAGGTGGTGTCGACGACGGCGCTCGACACGATCCAGTCTTCGGCGAACTTCACGGCCGTGGCCAACGTGAACACGCTCGTGCTCACGGGCACTGCCAACTTGCAGGCGACGGCCAACGACGCGGGCGACACGCTGGTGTCCAACACGGGCGTCGACACGCTCGTAGGCGGCGCGGGCAACGATGTCTTCGTGGTGAACAACACGGCCGAAGTGCTGGTCAACTTGAGCGCGGGCGACACGATCATGTCGTCAGTCGCCTGGCCGACGCTGGCCACGCCGGGCGTAACGCTCGTGCTGACGGGCGCATCCAACCGCGCCGTCACACTGGCCGGAAATGCCGACACGGCTGTGGCCGGCGGCGGTAACGACACACTAACCGCATCCGGCACTAACGAAACACTGTTCAGCGGCGCAGGCAGCGACCTGTTCATCATCAACGATGCAAGTGACGCGGTCGCCGAAACCCAAACGATTGAAGGAGGGCAACACTCGATCCAATCGTCAGTGAGCTACACGCTGCCGGACTACATCGACGTCCTGACGCTGACCGGCACCGGCGACCTGACGGCGACCGGCAACGCCGACTACGAGAACGTGCTGACGGCCAACAGCGGCAACGATCATCTGGTCGGAACAGCGTACGTCAACACGCTCAACGGCGGCAGCGGTCGCGACACCATCGACGCTGGTCCCGGCAGCAACGTCATCCATGCAGGCTCCGGCGGCGCGCAGTACTACGAGACCACCGTCAACGGCGGCAACACCCTGGGCGGCACCGACGTCAGCGACATCATCTACGGAGACACGGGCGTCAACATGCTGCTGGGAGGTGCCGGCTACAACACCATCATCGGCGGGACGAACACCGTCCAGATCACGGCCAACGGCGAGAACAACTTCGTGACCGCCGGTTCCAGCGGAACGGTCAATGCGCCGCTGTACATCTCCGCGCAAAGCGAGCTGTCGACTTCGGTGACCACGATCATGGGCGGAGGCGGCATCGAGATCCTCACCGGCGGCGCGGGCACGGACATGATCACCGCGGGCAGTGCTGCGACGACCATCGACGCGGGCTCCGGAGCGACGACGATTCAGGGCGGCATCGGCGCCAATGTCATCACAGGCGGCGCCGGCGCGGACGTCATCACGGCGGGCGACGGCGCGACCACGATCAACGCGGGTTCTGGAGCCGCCACGATCCAGGGCGGCGCGGGCACCGACGCCATCGCGGGTGGCTCAGGCGTCGACCTCATCACGGCAGGCGGCGGCGCGACGACGATCACGGCCGGTACCGGATCCACGACGATCCAGGGCGGGGCAGGCGCGAACGTCATCAAGGGTGGCGCGGGCGCCAACGTGATCACTGCGGGTGGCGGCGCCACCACCATCAACGCGGGCACTGGTTCGGCCACCATCCAGGGCGGCAGCGGCATGGACGTCATCACGGGCGGCGCGGGCACCAATCTGATCACCGCCGGGTCAGGCGCGACGACCATCAACGCGGGAACAGGCCTGGCCAGCATCTGGGGCAGCAACGGCTCGATGATCACCGACGCGTCGGGCGGCCACGATCTCCTGGTCGCTGGTGGCGGCGCGGAGACGCTGTCGGGATCAGGTTCCGACACCATGGTCGCGGGATCCGGGACGGACGTCTTTCTCACCGCCTACTCGGCGCAACCCAAAACGACCTATCAGTTCAACACCGGGTTCGGGCAGGTCTCCATCCAGGGCGGCGTCGAGACGGGCGACGTCCTGCAATTCGGGCACGGGTTCTCGCCATCCGGATTCACCGTCTCCGTGCAGCCCGTGTCCGGGGGCTACTACTCCGGGGCCAGCGGCACCTCGCTGGTACTCCACTACGGCAGCGAATCGATCGCCATCCAGGGCGGGATCGTGAACGGCGTCATCTCGAGCATCGTCTTCGCCGACTCGGGGCCGGCCACGTTGGCGCAGCTCGTGAACGCGGGTGGGCCCCAAACGACCACGTTCGCGATGAACGGCGACACCGGCCTGCTCAGCGCGGGCGACGGTCAAACCGTCACCACCGGTGGGTCGTTCTACCAAGCCTTCATCTTCGGCAACGGCGACCTTGTCAGCGGTCTCCATGCGCTCAGCGTCGAGGCTTACGGAAATGCCGATACCCTGGTCGGTGGTAGCGGGATCGATGGCTACGGAAATTCGCAGGACTACGTTCTGTCGGACAACCAGGGTGCCAACGTTTACGGCTCCAACGCGACTCTTACCGGCGGAAGCTCGAACTCGATATTCGTGCAATCCACCCCGGCGAAGATGGCCTTCACGGGTACCGGCAACGTGCTGACCTCGGCCGCCAGCGTCGACCTGCCGACGGGTTTTACCAATCTGACGCTTGTCAGCGGGTACAGCGGACTGATCGCCCACAGCAACGCGCAGGGCGGCAACTTGACTGCGAATGGCGACTACGACACGCTCGTCGGTGGCTCGGGAACGGACACGCTGTCAGCCAGCGGCAAGTACGACGTGCTCGTCGGCGGCAGCGGCGCCACGACGTTCTACATGGGCGACGCGACGGACAGCATCCAGTTGGGTTCCGCCAGCGCGGCGAACAACACAATCATTTCCACGTCGTCCTACACGCTGCCCTCGGGCATCAACAACCTCATACTCCAGGGCGCGTCCGATGTCGGAACGGCCAATGCCGGCAACGACATCCTGACGTCGACTTCCTATGCGCAGACCCTGGTCGGCGGCGCGGGCAACGACACGCTGGTGGCCGAATCCGGTGCAGGGGGCAACGTCTTCGTCGCGGGCTCCGGAAAGACGACCTTCGTCAACATCTCGAGCAGCGCCACGGTCATCGAGAATTACGCGAACACCGGCAGCGTCATCCAGGGCTACGGCACGATCACGCTACCGACCAACGTCGACAACTTCGTCGATATCGGAGGCGGCAGTGTCGTCACCGGCAACGCCGGCAACGATTCGATCGTGGCCAGCAACAGCAACGCCGACACACTCATCGCCGGGACCGGCTTCGACACGCTGGTGGGCGGCAGCCTTGCCGGCGGAAACGGCGACACCTTCGTCATCAACCAGGGGTTCACGCACGACATCATCACCAACGTTCAGGCCAACGCGCACAACGTGCTGCAGTTCGGCACGGGCGTGACGCGCGCGTCGCTCACCTTCGCCGTGCTGCAGGGCGCAGCAGGGACCGCGCCTTCGCTGGTCGTCACCAGCGGCGCGAAGAGCGTAACGTTGCAGGGCGGGCTGGCGCCGGGCGGCATCAGCGCCGTGAACTTCGCAGACGGCACCTCCTACACACTCGGCCAGTTGCTGGCTCCTTCAGGCACCGCGACCATCGCCGGGGGGGGAGGCAACCTGATCATCGTCGGAGCCGACAACACCGTCATGAGTGGCGGCACTGGCCACGACACGATCATGGCCTGGGGCAATGGCGATACGCTGAAGGCTGGTACCGGTGGGGCCGTGGTCTTCGCGGGCGGCAATGCCGACGTGGTGGTCGGCTCCGCCAGCAGCGACACGCTCGGCGCGTACGGCGCCAGCGATTCGCTGGTGTCGGGCAGCGGTAACGAGATCTTCGTCGTGAACTCGACCGACGCCGTGGTCAACGTCAGCGCGGCGCAACTGCACGACACGGTGCAGTCTTCGGTGAACTACACGGTGCCCGCCAACGCGAGCGTCCTGCAGTTGCTCGGTTCCGCCGACCTGCAGGCCACCGGCGGCACGACGGCCGCCACCATCATCGCCAATTCGGGGCACGACACGTTGACGGCCGGCGCACAGGCCGACACGATGGTTGGCTCGGCGACGGGCGGTGACCTGTTTGTTGTCAACAGCGCGGCGGACGTCCTCGTGGGCGGGGCCGGTGCGGCGACGGACACGGTGTCGTCGTCAGTCAACTACACCTTGCCGTCGGGGGTCGACACTCTGCAGGTCGTGGGCGCCGTCAAGGGTAAGGCGAACGACGACGCGCAGGCGCAGGTCTTCAGCTTCAGCAACAACGCGACGCTGGTAGGCGGCGCCGGCGCTGACGTGCTCGACGGCGAAGGCAATGGGGACGTCGTCGTTTCAGGCACAGGCGTCGACTACCTAGTAGGAGGCCAAGCGCCGATGACCTTCGTGATCAACAACCCGGCTGACGTCATCGCCAGCATCAATTCCAATGACACGGTGCAGAGCGCGGTCGACTACACGCTCAACGCGCCCGCGCCCGGTGTGGCGGGCATCACGTTCCAGCTCATAGGGAGCGGCAACCTGACCGCAAAGGTCGCCGGATCGTTCACCAACTATCACTTCATCGGCAATGCGGGTCAGGACACGCTGATTGGCAATACCATCTCGGGTGCGTTCAATACGCTCGAGTCTGGAACCTCCGCTGACGACATGATCGGAGGCGGAGCTGGTACTACGAACACGTTCATCGTGCACAACTCCGGCGATACAGTGATCGCATCCGCGGCCGCCGCGAGCAACAAGATATCGACGACGGCCAGCATCACATTGCCGGCCAACGTGTACCTCATCGACACAACCGCGATGACGCCCAACCTTGTGCTCACGGCCAACTCTGGCAACGACACGATGTACGGCAACATCGGCACGACGCTGATCGGCGGCAGCGGCAACGATTACATGGGCACCTACAACGTGGGTTCGTGCATGTACGTGGCCGGCACCGGCAACGACACCATCGTGGCCCGCCACGGTGACTCGATCAGCTTGTCCACGGGCTTTGGCCATGTCGACGTGCAGCCCAGCGCGGGCGGCTCGGGTGCGATCCTCGTGCAGTTCGGTGACGCGGCAACGAGCTTCACGGCGACGGTCGTCAAGGACAGGAACGGCAACGCCGGCCTTCAATTGGTGAACGGCAACTCGGCGTTGACGCTTGAAGGAGCCTTCGGCACCAACAACTACCAGTTCAAGTTCGGCTCCGGCAGTGCCGTTCCGCTCGAGCGACTGCTGGCCATGGTGCAGGAGCAAAACTCGACCTTCGTGGGCGCGGCCGGGAACCTGGTACTCAACGGCACGGCGTCGGCCAGCCTGCATGGCGGAACCGGCGCGGACACGATTCTGGCCGCAGGCGCCTCAGACACGCTCACCGGCGGCTCGGGCGCGCAGTGGCTGGAGGCTGTGGGCGCCAACGTCTCGGTGATCGGCGGAAGCGGAGCGGACACGCTGGAAGGCTTCGGCACCAACGACACGCTCACGGCTGGAACGGCGGTGGAAACGCTCGTTGGGGGCACAGGCGCCAGCGTGCTGTTCGTCATCAACAATGCGTCCGACGTCATTCAACTGCAATCGAGCCCGGGGGTCGACACGATCGCCACGGCGCTCAACAACTACTCGCTGCCCACCGGCGTCAACGCGCTGGTGCTGCAAGGCTCCGCGGCGCTGAAGGCCACGGCCAATAGCGGCACCGACACGCTCACGAGCAACACCGGCGTTGACACGCTCGTCGCGGGCACCGGCAGCGACATGTTCGTCCTGAACAACGCGGCCGATGTCGTCTCCATCGGCTCCAGCCATGGCGTCGATACCATCCAGGCGTCGTTCAACGACACCCTGGCGACCAACGCCGCGGTGCTCGTACTCGGTGGGTCGACGGCGCTGATGGGCACCGGCAACACCACGACTGACACCCTGAAGGCCAACGACGCGGGCGACACGCTCGTGGCGGGTACCGGCGCGGCCACGATGATCGGCGGCGCGGGCAACGACCTGTTCCTGGTCAACAACACGGCCGACTCCGTGCAGAGCGCCGCCGGCAACGACACGATCTCGTCGTCGGTCACGTTCACCCTGCCCACGGGCGTGAACACGCTGGTGATGACGGGCAGCGGCAGCGTCAAGGGTGCCGGCAACGCGGGCGACGATCTCCTGACGGCGACGGGCACGACCGGCCCGGTGTCGCTGGTGGCTGGCGCCGGCGTCGACACGCTGGTCTCGGGCACCGGCACCGACAGCCTTGTCGGCGGCACGGGCAACGACCTGTTCATCGTCAACAGCGCGGCCACCGTCGTCACCGACGCGTCGTCGGCGGGCTCGGACACCCTCCAGTCCACGTTCACGACGGCGCTGGGCACGAACGTGAACACGCTGGTGCTTTCGGGCAGCGGCGCGATCACCGGCACCGCCAACAGCGGAGCCGACTTCATCACGGCGGCGGCGACATCGGGCGCGGTCACGCTCAACGGCGGCAACGGCGCCGACACGATGATCGCCGGCTCTGGCGCAGACGTCCTGAAGGCGGGCTCGGGCATCGCCAGCATGGTCGGCGGCTCAGGCAACGACCTGTTCTACGTGACCAACACGAGCGACGCCGTCGTCAATGCATCGACGACGAACGCGGACACCGTCAGCTCGTCGGCCACATACACGCTGCCCGCCAATGTCAACACGCTGCTGCTCACCGGCTCGAACATCGTCGGCACCGGCAACGCCGTGGCCAACATTCTCACGGCGGCGGGCGACTCGGGGGCAGTCACGCTCACGGCCGGCGCGGGCACCGGCGCCACCACGCTCGTGGCCGGCAGCGGCGCGAGCTCGCTCGTGTCCAACTCGGGCGTCGACAGCCTGGTCGGCGGCACCACGGGCAACGACCTGTTCATCCTGAACAACTCGGCTGATGTCGTGACCGTGGGCACCACCCACGGCGTCGACACGATCCAGGCCTCATTCAACGACACGCTGGCGGCCAACGTGCAGGTGCTGGTGCTGTCAGGCACGACGGCGCTCAAGGGCACCGGCAACACGCTGGCCGACACGCTCAAGGCCAACGACTACGGCGACACGCTGGTGGCAGGCACCGGCGCGGCGACGCTGATCGGCGGGGCGGCCAACGACCTGTTCATGATCAACAACACGGCCGACTCGGTGCAGAGCGCCGCGGGCAACGACACGATCTCGTCGTCGGTGGGCTATACGCTGCCGACCAACGTGAACACGCTCGTGCTCACGGCCAGCGGCATCAAGGGGATCGGCAACGCGAGTGGCGCTGACCTGCTGACGGCCATCGGCACCACCGGTGCCGTGACGCTGGTGGCCGGCAACGGCGCCGACACGCTGGTGTCGGGCACCGGCGCGGGCAGCCTGGTGGGCGGCTCGGGCAACGACGTGTTCATCGTCAACAGCTCGACCACGGTGGTCTACGACTCGATTGCCTCGGGCGCCGACACCATCCAGTCGTCGTTCAACACCACGCTGCCGACCAACGTGCAGACGCTGGTGCTGAACGGATCGTCGGCCGTCACCGGCAACGGCAACGGGGCGACGAGCCTCATCATCGGCGGCACGGGTGCCCAGACGCTGGCGGGCGGCACGGGCGTGGCGTTGCTGGAGGCCGGAACAGCCGGCGCGCAGGTGCTCAAGGCCGCCAGCAACCAGGCCGCGCTGATCGGCGGCGGGGCTGCCAACACGCTGACCGGTGGCGCCTACAAAGACTTCTTCGCCGCCGGCAAGATCGGCGACGCGGTCACCACGGGCGCCACGGCCAACGTCATCGCCTACAACAAGGGCGACGGCGCGTTGGTCATCGCGGCGACCACCGGCGCCAGCAACGTGCTGTCGCTGGGCGCGGGCATCGATACCGAGGGGTTGACGTTCACCAAGAGCGGCAACAACCTGGTGCTCAACGACGGCGTGGCGGGCGACTCGATCACGTTCACCAACTGGTTCGCCGCGACCGCCAACCAGACCACCAAGACCTTGCAGGTGATCGAGTCGGCGAGCGCGTCGTACAACAGCGCGGGCACCGACGTGCTGCGCAACAAGCCCATCGAGGAGTTCAACTTCACGACGCTCGTGGCGAACTTCACGACGGCGGGCAACCCCGCGAACTGGCAGCTGTCGCAGAAGGAGGGCGCCGACACGATCGCCAGCAGCGCCACCTCGGCCTATGGCGGTGACCTGGCGTACTACTATGGCAAGAACGGCAACCTGACGGGGCTGAACGTGTCGGCGGCACAGTCCACGCTGACGAATGCGTCATACGCGACGGCGCTGCAGACCGTCGACGCGTGGGCCAGCGTCAGCGGAGGCGCCAGCACGATGGCGGTCGTCGCGGGAGGCTCGTCTACCGCGTCATCACAAGCCACCAGCGTGACGGCGGAGCCGATCGTTCGCAGCGGCACCAAGCAGGCGACCTATGTCAACGCGACGCAACTGGCGACGGCGATGCGAGGTGAGGGCAGCACCGTGAGCACCGCTGCTGCAATCGCGGACCGCACGATCTTCGACGCGCTGTGGTCGGCAATGCATCGACAGCTCGACGTATCCGCCGCCAGCGGATCGGCGGGTGTTGGCGCAGAGGTGCACGGTCTCGGCCTGGCACCGGATGTCGTCGCGATGCTCTCCGGCGCCGGTGCGGATCACATGGTCAAGCCCGATCGCAAGGTGAGCCTGCCCGCCGCCCACATGAACCATGCGTAGGAGGACTGCCATGTGCATCGATGAAGGACGGCGCGAATCGTGACTCGATCCAATGCCTTGGCGGAACCTGCCAAGAAGACGCTGTCCGAGGACGCCCTGGCGTTCGCCCCTGGATTGCTGGCGATCCAGGAGCGGCCGCCGGCGCCGCTGGCCAAGGTCATCCTGCTCACGCTCAGTGCACTCATCGGCGTGCTGATCGTCTGGGCCTGCTTCGGCAAGCTCGACATCATCGCGACGGCGCCCGGTCGGCTGGTGCCTCAGAGCTACGTGAAGATCGTTCAGCCCGCGGGGCCCGGCAGCGTGCGCGAGATCCTCGTTCGCGAGGGCGAGCACGTCCAGGCGGGCCAGGTGCTGATGAGGATGGACAACCAGGATGCGCAGGCGGATTCAGTAGAGATCGCCAATTCGCTTCGCACGCGCGAGCTGCAGATCCGGCGTATCGACGCCGAGCTGGCCGGCCACCCGTTGGTTCGTCGGAAGGACGATCCCGATGATGCCTTCAGGCAGGTGCAGACGCAGTACGACGTGCACCAGCAGACGCATGGCGAGGCCGTGGCGCAGGCCGAGGAGGCCGTGCGCCGCAGCGAGCACGATCTCGATGCGGGCCGGCAGACGCTCGAGAAGATGAAGCAGACCAATCCCATCTACCGCAGCCAGGCGCAGACCTACGCGGACCTGGGCAAGCAGGGCTACGTGCCCCGCACGGCGATGGAGGACAAGCAACGCGAGTTCATCGAGAGCGACCAGGAACTCAAGTCACAGGTCGCGCGTGTCGAGGCGCTCGAATCCGGTGTCCAGGCGGCGCAACGCCAACTGGCCGAATTGAAGGCCAAGTCGCGCTCCGACTTGCAGAACGAGCGCATCGAGGCCGAGGCCGACCGCCTCAAGCTGGCGCAGGAATCATTGAAGCAGACGCATCACTCGGGGCTCTTGGAATTGCGCGCGCCCGAAGCGGGAACCATCAAGGATCTGGCCACGCACTCAATCGGCACTGTCGTTAACGCCGGCACGGTGCTGCTGTCCATCGTTCCGGAGAAGTCGGCGCTCGTAGCCGAGGTTACCGTCCGCAACGAGGACGTGGGGTTCGTCAGCGCGAAGCAGCCCGTGAAGGTCAAGGTCGCGTCGTATGCGTTCCAGCAATTCGGCATGCTGGACGGCCACGTCTTGCAAGTGTGGCCGGATGCGTCCGATGGCGGCCCCCAGCGACAGGAGACTGGTGACCCGACACCGCGCGAAGGCGACGCGAGCTCCGGCGGCTTCAAGGCGCTGGTGCAGTTGGCCAACCAAACCCTGCATTCGAATAGCAAGGACTTGCCGCTCGTCTCAGGCATGCGAGTGATCGTTGAGATCAACCAGGGCCGACAGACCGTGATGCAATATCTGCTATCGCCGATCCTGAAGGTGGTCCAGGAGGGCGGGCGAGAGCGGTAGCGCCAACCAAGGCGATACCGCGGCATTCATTGACCGTCGCATCTGACGGGATGTCCTGGTCGCAAGGCCGACCGGTGCTGGGACAAGAGGGGTTGGGTCGGCTTGGCTGTAGTTTCCTATGCGCCCGGCGCCAGGAACTTTAGGCATCCGAAGGCTTCTCCGCTGACCAACTACTCTGTGGCATCGTAACGGGGGCCGCGGCACGGAGAAGTGTTGCCCCAGCGCTGCGACGAGCCTCCGTTGCTCGAAAGTAGCCAATCAGGCTCGCTGGCGAAGAGTGACCGGTGAGCGCCATCGCTTCTCCGAGCGGCACGTTCTGGCGTGCGGCCTCCGTGACGAAGCCCGAACGCAGCGAATGCGCGGCGAACTCCGGCTCAAGCCCGGCAAGGGCCGCGCGTTGAAGGACAATGTCGCGCACCGCCGCAGCCGCGAGCGGCTCGCCAACCTTCTCGCCACGGCGCACGCGGCGGAAGATTGGTCCCTTAGCGATGCCAGCTTGGCGGATCCAGGCCTCCAAGGCGTCTGCAGCTTCGTCCAGGATGGGCTTCTCACTGTCCGCGCGTCGCACGCCTGTTTGGTTTGTCTTCGAATGCAACAGTGTGAAGCTGTACGCCCGTGGCCCGATGCGTCGGGTGTTTTCTATCGTCGCATCCGCGACCTCCGAGCGACGGCGTCCGCCGCTTGACCAAGCGAAGAGGAGCAGGGCGCGGTCGCGAAGCCCGCGCAGCGAGCCGTCGCAGGTGGCAAGCATCGCCTGCAGAGGCTCGAGCGTCAGGGCGGCCTTCTTGTCTGGCACGACCCCTCGCTTGGCGTAGGCGCGACGCGACTTGGCCACCAGGTCTCGAACCTTGGCGTCCTGCACGGAGTTCGCCACGCCCCGGATCTTGTGCGCCTTGGACAGAACGCTGAGGCGATGCAGGACTGTGGCCAGCGCCGGCGGCCCCAGCTTGCCCTTGAAGCCGCCAGCCACCAGCGCCTGGTCGTGCGCGGCCGGCAGCGACGCTTCCAGACCCTCGGCGGTTTTGCGTTCGACGTGATCCACGACGAATTGCTGAATCGCGGCGACCGGGACAGGCATTGCGATCGTCTGGCGATAGCGCAGCCAGTACCACGCGGCCCAGTAGCGCAGGGCGCTCTGATAGCTACGCACCGTGTTTGCGGATTCGCCTTCGGCAAGCAGTGCGTCGACGGCGTCGGCGGCGAACGACGACAGAACGCTGGGATCGAGCGCCGCTACGTCGCTAGGCTGCAGCTCGACAGTGGGAATCAGAACGTACTTCGTCATATGTTCAAAATACTACATAGCACGTATGATGTATAACAGAATAATCAGTTAGGTCACGATAAGCATCCATTATCGTGACTAAACATAGCGCAGCCCTCGTCGCCGATCAAGGAGTGCCCACCATGCCCCGCGGGATCACCGAAAAAGACGTTTTTGACGCCTGCGACGCGCTGGTGCTCGCCGGCGAGCGGCCGACCATCGAGCGCGTGCGCCAAAAGATCGGGCGCGGCTCGCCCAACACCGTCAGCCCGATGCTGGACGCCTGGTTCAAGGCGCTCGGGCGGCGGCTGCGGGATCCGGGTGCGTTCGCACCGCCGCCGGACATTCCCGAGCCCGTCTTGCAGGCGGCCCAGAACTTCTGGGAAGTGGCCCAAGCCTCGGCTCGGGCCGACATCGAGCAGCAGGTGTCCGAGCGGTTGGCGCCGATGCAAGCTGAGGTGGATCGCGCACAGCAGGCGGAAAACCTCGCGCACGCGGAACGCGATGCCGAAGCCGCACGCATCAACGGCGTACGTCGAGAACTGGCGGACGCAGGGCGCCAGATCGAAGCGGAGCGTGTGGCCCACGCAGCCACCGCGGCTCGAGAGCAGGCTGCCCGCGATCAGATGACGGCGTTGAATACGCGCCTGGCCTCGGTCGAGACGCAACTACGCGAGACCGAAGAGCGCTCGCGTCGGGAGGCCGAAGCGGCCCAGGAGCGGGCAACCGGCGCCGAGCGTCGTGCTGCGATGGAGATCGAGAGCGAGCGGGCCGCCCGCGTCCGTGCCGATAAGCGCGCGGACGCCCTGGAAAAGCGGGTGGAGGCGCTGCAAATCACTTCGGCTAACCAGGTCGAGGAATTGGTGGCGTCGATGACTTCGCTCGACCATGAACGGCGCGAGGTGGAGCGCTTGCGCGCCAGCGCCGACATTGCAGTCCAGCAGCGTCAGGCGATCGATGGCACCCTCGTCGAGGCAAAGCTCGCGATCGAGCGAGCCGAGACCGAGGCACGGACAACCCGAGAGGCGTTGAGTCGGCTCCTGCCTCTCATAGGCGAGTCAAAGCAGAAGAGGGTGCCGAGCAAGGCGCGGTCAGCCAGCGCCAAAGGGTGACTGGCCGGGCCACCTAGGTGCGCAAGCGAGAGCGTACGCGAATGGGAACCAGGGTCGTATATCGTTGCAGGACGCTCTGGTAGATCGGCTCACGCGTGTTGCTGGTGATCGTGACGACCAGCACATATGGCAACTTCGGGATGTCCTTCAACGACACCCCTTTCCCATTCAGGCGGGCACCGTGCTGGATGTCGAAGCAGGCGTCGACCAGTTCCTCGGCCCGCCAACTGCCGTTGTTGTGCAGCACCGTTTCCCATTTGTGGGCGTCACGTCGCAAATCGTCCTCGCTGCCATAGCTGTGGGAGGAGAAAAACGACTCAGTCGAGCCCTCGCCGCGGGGCCGGAACACGATCGTTAGCCCGTGTCGGGTGTAGTTGAGCGTGTCGGCAGGATCAACCGTCGTAGCGAAGCAGAAGGTCGCCGTGATCGACAGACGTGTGCCCATGGGAACGGCCGGGATGGGGATCTTGGCCCGCATCAAGTACTGGGCTGAGAGATCGCCTTGATACAGCACCGTTGCAGTGTTGTCGTCGGTCTGCAGGAGCTCTTCGACTGTTGCGGGAAAACGGCCCCAGCCGACGTCGACGCGCTCGTTGCCAACAGATGGCTCGCATTTGTGGATCATGAGTGCGCGCAGCGCGGTCGCGGAGAGCTTGGTTTCTGCGACCGCGGCGGCTCCTGCCGCTACCCGGAGCGCCAGCGGCGCTGCGAAGCTCGTTCCCTGGACACCGGTAACCCCGCGCGAATACGGGCTCAGGATCTGGACTTCTTCGCCGGCCGAGCCACCGAACGCCAAGCCATCAGGCTTGACCAGGCCGGGCGATCGCCCCGGGCCACGACAGCTGTAGTTCGCCCGCTGCCACAGAAAGCTCTGCGAGGACGCTGATCCGACTGCGAGTGCATTGACGGCATCGGCCGGTGGTTGAATCCGCCCCAACTCGCCGTCGAGCGCACCGTCGTTGCCGACGGCGACAGTGGCGAGACATGTTCCCTTTGAAAGATGCTGATCGAGCATGCACGTCCAGGCGTGCGGCTGCGCGTCATCGATGTACAGGTTAGGGCCGAGCGACAGGTTGCAGAACGAGACGTCACCTTTTGCCAAGACCGTGTTGATGCGCTGCATGCAGTCATACAGATCGACATCCGCCTCATCGATGGCGCCGAGAACGCGTTCGTGGCGAACTCGAAAGTACGGGCGTGGCAAGCTGTCCGGGGAGTCGTTCAACGCGCCGAAGAGTAGGGAGGACGTGACTTCACTGCCGTGTGCGAGATAGTCGGCGCTGGTCGACTGCAACGAGGGCCAGACAGTTTCAGTGGCCCAGGGCGCGAAATCCAGAACGCCAAGCCCCCCATCAAAGGCGACGACGCTGACGTTCTCGTTTAACGCAGGCTCCGATGGCATGGGTGGCGCCGGCGAAGACGCGCTGCGCTTGACGATTGGGCGGTGCAGGCGCAGCGAGGGCAGCCGCCGAATGGCTCGGATAGGAGCAAATTTCGCAAGCTCTTTGATCTGGCCGATCGGGGCGACGCCCGGCACGAAGATCAACTGCGGCACGCTGTATCGCTTGTTCAGTTCCAACTTCGTCCCGCACCTTTGGGCGTAAAACTCCAAGGCATCGAGCAGTTGCTGGTCCGCGCCATCACCATGGACCACTAGCTCGATCGGCACCGTGCCGGCTTGGCCATCAATTCGCAGGATGCGGTCGTTGGCATCCTGAGCGCGGATCGCCTCGATACTGCAAAACTCTTTCTTCCAAACTGCAGCCGAATCGTCCGACATGAGCAGGTCGAGTAAGTCTTCAAACGCCTTTTCGGTGCCGGCGAGGTACAGATCCGCGGCCAGCTTGGCGCCCGGTTTGACGTTCACGCGCGCATCTTGTCTTGGATCTATGAACGTTCCCTTGCTGCCCAGCGATCGCAGCTTGGCTCGCTTGAACACCTTGTGCGGCAAGAGCCACTTCGAGAGGAACGCCGGGTGAACGGTCACCAGCGCGACGCCTTCGCCGCGCGGCTTCGCGCTAGCGTCCAGCGATCGCAGCGCGTTGACCGTGGACTTGATTTGAGGCGCGAGGGCTTGGCGCGCGTCCTCGATCGAATAGGGATAGGCCTTGTTGTTAGGGCCGGGGTCCGGGCGCACCAGATTCGACGTGAGCGTCTCGCCCGATCCGATCAAAAGATTTGCGCCCGCCATCAGCTACTCCTTGTAGGCTTTGATCAGCCGATTGACCGTCGAGTGCGAGATGTCCAACTCAAGCCCGATTTGCCGGCTGGTCATGCCTTGTGCGGCTCGACGCAAGATCTCGAGATCTCTTGCTGGTTTCGAATCGCCGTCGCCATCCACCTGATTTCTCGCAGCCCATGACACTAGTGAGTCAGACAGCCGTTCATCGTGGAGCACCAAGCTTTTCTGCGCCGAGACGATTGCTCGTGCTACAGCGTCCGCAGACGCGCCCTCGGTGAATTTCGCAACAACCGACGCTGTGGCCCTGTCGATCCCACCGTCCAAGAGCAACTGGAATCTCTGCTCGAAGCTAGGCAGCGGGATCTCGATCGTCAAATCAAAACGGCGCCATATCGCAGGGTCAAGCAGTTCACCGTGATTCGTGGCGGCCACCAACAGCGAGGTCGGCGACCATTCGTCGATTGCCTGGAGCAGCACCGTGACCAGACGCTTGAGCTCGCCGACGTCGCGGTCGTCGTCGCGTCGCTTCGCGATGGCATCAAACTCGTCAAGCAGCAGAACGCAGGGTGACTTCTGGGCATAGTCGAGGGCCGCCCGGACATTTGTTCCCGTCTTGCCCAGATAGCTGCTCACGACCGTGGCCAGGTCGAGCGTCAGGAGTGGCAGCGACAATTCCTGCGCCAGCCAAGCTGCGGACATCGTCTTTCCGACGCCTGGCTGGCCACATAGCAGCACTGACCGCATGGGCTGCAGGCCTGCCGAGAGCAGCCGTTCTGCCGAGCGCCGCTCCTTGATCAGTCGTGCAAGATCGTCGCGGACGGAGTACGCGAAGATTGGGGGTCTTGGCAGTTGAACTTCATCCTGGATCCTCAAGAGACTCATTCGCGAGTCCGAATCGACCGGTGCCGCGGCGGGCACGATCGGCGTTTCTGACCGCAGCCCGCGCGTGGACACCAGCAGCGGCGTTACGGCATCGGCAAGGGCGGCATCCGACGCACGCAAGGCGCTTGCAAACTTGCGCGTGCGCATCTCGATGGGTGCGCCCCCGATCTTGAGGGCGTCACGCAGTAGCGCCAGAAGTTCTGCAGTTGCTCGTTGTTCCATGGTGACCCGTTATGTGCCGCCCGATGACCCCTGGAACAGCTAGTGGTCAGACTTTAGCGTCTGAATGTTCCAAGCGCAATGGGGCAAGGTTAAATGCCATCTAAGTCATTGTTTTTAAATAATCAGCGACTTATTGCATAGCGAGCACTCTGGAACACGCTTTGAATGCCTGTATTTTTACACAGTATCGCATGGGGCGGAACATAACCCGGTCGACCGCGATGGATCACGCGGTGAGCTCCCCTCAACGCATGCGCGCGAGCGGGCAGCACTTCCTGGTGGGCAGTGCCTAGGCAGATAGATAGGGGCCTGCGTAACCGATGAACTCGGGATGCTCGGTTCTCGCGCAGGTCCAGCGAGGCGCGCCGGGCGGCCGATCCCGATGATCGGCGACGGTCAGGTACAGGCGTCGCTTGGCTCGAGAGATCGCCACGAAAAAGCCTGACCGTTCCGCGTCTGCGGCACCCCAGAACGTTTCTCGCTCGACCCCCAGGACGATAACCGTGTCGAACTCCAGGCCCTTGCTCTTGTGAATCGACATGATCTTCACAGACCGGTCTCCAGCGAAGGATCCTAAAGCGCTGATTGCCTCGCCTGCGGCCGCAATCAGTCGGTGCGCGCGTGCGATTGTGCCGTCCACCAGTTCTTGAAGGCGTGTGCCTCGTTCGTAGTCCGCAGACATTGCAACGATTGCGTCGCGACCAACACGTTCAATCAGCTGGCCAACGATTCCGGTCAGGTCATCGAGGTTGGTCGGGTCGCTGGTTCCAGCAAGGATCTGCAGTCGGACATCAGCGATCAGGCGCGCCCACCGCGAACGCGCACGGTATTCGCGCTCTTCGTCCTGGTCCTGCCCAAACACAACAAGCTCGAGCAAGCGCTTGTATGGAGCTGGCTCGCGGCAGCCGGACGCCACCAACAGAAAGTCAACGATCAGCTTTGCAATGGGCTCAGACGCCAAATCCTGACTACCGTCTTCCTCGCGAAAAGGCACGCCAGCGGCTTCAAGTGCTGCACAGAGCTTCAGGCAATACAGGTTTTGCTGCTTGCTGACGAGGATCGCGATCTCAGCTGGCTCGATGCCCTCCGCTTCGATCCACGTCCGCACCTTGTGGGCCAGTACATCAGCCTCGGTCTCGTCGGTGTCCGAGCGGATGATCTCGATCTCGCCCTCGTCGCCAACCAACGCCCGGTCGTTGAGCGCAGCAGGTGGATCCATGACACGCACCATGGCGTTCTGCATCCGGCGTAGCCGCATCTTGGAGCGGAAGTTCTGGTAGAGGTTGAGCGGGCGCGCATCGAAGTCTTGAGCGTAGGTCTCAAAGATACCTTCGAGAGCGCCCGCCCAGCCCATGATCCGCTGTTTGGTATCGCCGACTGCCGTCAGGAGGGAGTCGGTGCCCAAGAAGCAGGCCCGAATCAACTCGTACTGGGCGTCGGTGCAGTCCTGGAACTCGTCGAGAAAGATGTGGCTGTAGGTCTGCCGAACTGCTCGTCGTGCGATGGCGTTCGACTGAACAATTTCCACGGCCAAGGGCACCATGTCCGCGAACGTGATCGCGCGACGCCGAATGCGCTGCGGGCCGATTGTGTAGTCGGGGTCAAGTGCGTCCTGGCCCGTCAAAGCGGTCCGGAAGCGATCGATGATCCGCTTGGCAAAAGCGTGAAAGGTGTAGCTGTCGAAACGGGTCGCAAGATCGGCACCGCAACGCTTGCGAACTCGCGCCTTGAGGTTTTGGCTTGCGTCGACCTTGAAGGAAATCGCCAGGATGCGATTCGGATAGCGGCATTGGCCCGTTCGTAGGAGAAAGTCGGCCCTCTGCGCGAGCATCTCCGTCTTGCCTGCTCCCGGCCCGGCGGTGAGCGCCAGGTTGCGGTCGACCTCCCGTGCAGCAGCCAGCGCGTTGGGTTCGAGCGCTAGTCCGTCGGCCGGCGCCCACCGATCGACCCCGATCATTCTGCGAGTCCATCAAGCTTGCTGGTGACGAGATCAAGCATTCGATCAAGGCACGAAGGCAAGCCGAGCTCGATGTCGAGATCTTCGAGGCGCGCCATTGCGCGAATGTGGCTCACGGGCTTGCTGGCCAACTTGAACCGAGAATGGTAGGCGCCGAAAAGCTGAAGTTCGTCGTCCGTGTATTGGCCACCCAGTTGCGGATCGTGGCTCTTCCCAAGAACTGCCTTCAGGCCGGCCTCATCCGGCGCCTCCTTTTCAGCCTCGGCGACCTCATACGCGCCTGCAAACGCAGACATCATCATGAAGTCGAGGTCAAGCGGTCGAGAGAAGAACACCCCGTAGCTTTCTAGACGTTCAAACCAGCCAAGATCGCCTAGTAGCAGTCCATCATCCGAGTCCCAAGCCGGGATCTCGTCGATGTCCTTGAGCCTGATTCCCGCTCGGGCATCCGCCGAAAAGGCCCGAAGCTGCTTCGCGGCGTACTTGATTCGTCCCCAGCCGCCTTGATGTCGCGCCAGGTCAAGGTCTAGCAGTGTCACGTGCGGGATACCGAGACCGTGGAGCAAGCGCCAGAAGTGGTTGACATGCCGCCCACCGAGCGGCACAACCGAAATCGACGCATCGTCAGCGAGCATGTCTCGGAACTTCATTAGACGCGGCAGAACGATCTCCTCGCTATCGCCCTCGCCGAGGATGACCAGACGTGCGAAATACAATTCGGGAAAGGCCTGGACGGCCTCGCGGACGAACTTTTGAGCCTCTGCGTCGTCATCGCCTGGAAGCGTGATGCTGGTCACAATCGTTGTTCTGTCGCCAGCAAGCCTCAGATGCCGCACAGCCTCAGGCTCAACTCGCCGCATCAGTGCCGGCGAATGTGTAGCGACCAGTGCCTGGGCATCGACTTCTTCCGAAAACTCGGTCAACGCCCGCACGACGCGGCCGAGGTAGTGAGGCGACAGGCTGTTTTCGGGCTCTTCGACCGCGATGAGCGTGAACACGGCGGGACGCAGCTTGTCGACGTCGAAGGCGGTGTCCAGCTCGCCAGCAAGCACTCGGGCTCCGAGATCGTGCATCGCCAACACAAGCGAGATGTACAGGATGGACTGTTGACCGTCGCTGAGTCGCGAGAAGTCGACAGTAGGTTCCGTATGGCCCGGCGCGAAGTGCAAGCTCAAGTGCCTTAGAAGGCCTTCGAGCTCATTGCGAGAGAACGCGACCGATGGATTCGAAAAGTAGGCCCCGGTGTGCAGGTCCTCCCACTGGCCGGCAAGCGCTTGAGCAATGCCTTGCATGGCATCGTTGCCGGTAAGCGCATCGTTGATTTGGCCCGTGAGAGCGCTGACCGTTGCACGCTCTGCACTCCAATTTGCGGCCCGCAGAGCCCTCCCGAGGAGGGCGCTGGTGGAATAGGAGATGTGGTCGCTGGGATCTCGCCGCGCCGGAAGGTAGTGAACCTGTATGGAATTGCGGTCGTGCTTGCTGACGCGACTGGTCTCTTCCGGCTCCCTGTTGGCGTCTTGCCGGATGACATTGACGAAGCTCTCGTCGATCTCGTCGTCGGCGTCGATCGTCGCAGTCAGTCGAAAGCGCATGCGCACCGGCCCCTCGGCTTCCACCAACTGCATGTGAGCAAAGTTGCCAGGAATCGCCGGATCGCCGCTTCCATCGTCCTCCAAATCCGGAAACTCGAACTCAGCTTCGATCCAAAACGTGCGAGTGTCTGGGGCCGCATCGGGCACCTCATCCTTCGGGACGTGAAAGTCGCCTTTTCGCACTTTGCGCTGGGCCGGATCGAGACTGAACATCCGCGCGAGGGCGACCAGCACTGAGGTCTTGCCTGCGCCATTCGGCCCGAGCAGGAGGGTCATCTCATCGAGATCGATCTCTGTGGGGGTCGGCCCGAATGATCGGAAATTGCATAGGCGAAGTCGTACGAGTTTCATGTCTCCTCCCTGGATGAGCGGTCGCTGTTGTTGGGGCTGCTTGTCTCAATCAAAACGGATTTTGGTCGCCAAACCCGACAGCACGATGTGCGACCGGCCATCGATCGCGATGATCGCTCTGATGGGAAGGGGGCGGCTGGCAAGCGATCGCCAGGCTGACCTACCGGCTCCGCGTCGCCGGCATTCTGGTGACCATCCGGCCATGCGCCGAAATCTTCATCGACTGCCAGATCAAGTGAGGTGATAGCAGAAGGGTGGGCACCGGCGCAACCAGCGCCTGATGATCCTGATCCTGCGGTACCCGTTCAGGGTCCCTTGATCGTGACGTTGCCGCGGGACAGGAGGTTCTTGACGCCGGGCGCCTCACCGCCGCGGAGGCAGGCTCGGAGCCTGGCCCATTGTCGGGCTCGACTTCCGTTTCGCGCGACGTTTGCGAATGCAGGGCCGGCGCGGCCTATGGCTCACCTGGTGAGCTTCTGCTGCTCGACGATGGGTCCTCCGATATCAGTGGCATATCTAGCGCAAATCACAAAATTAAATTGCTCGTCAAATTTTTTGCCATCGGCTAACGATAATATTTTGTTAATAGAGCATCCACGCCAATCCTAACGCTGACACCATCGCGGCGATGGTTCCGATGGCCATAAAAAGGGGCGGTAAAATTTACCAGAACACTACGGGTAGTGCCAGTGGCGTTTCCTAACCCCACGAATAGCGTTAATAGTAGAATGTGAACCATGTCTCAAACCAAACCGCACGGCTTCCAAGTTCTCGCTCTGTCGGGCGGTGGCTTCCGTGGCGCATACACGGCGCGGATACTGGCGGATATTGAGTCTGAGCTAGGCGGTCGACCGATCGCGACATGCTTCGACTTAATTGCTGGAACGTCGATCGGCGGGGTTTTTGGACCCCCGCTCGCCCTCGAAATCCCTGCCGCCAAGATGCTTGAACTGTTCGACCGGCATGGCGAGGAGATCTTCAAGAAGCGGTGGTCGTTGGGTGGACTTCTGCGTGCACCGTACTCGCCAGAGCCGCTGCGCAAATTGCTGGAAGGCACCGACCTGTTCGGCGACCGCGTGCTGGGAGCCTGCAAGCACCCGGTGATCATCCCGAGCATTAACTACTCGTCCGGGCAGCCGGTGATGTTCAAGACGCCGCACCACGCCGATTTACGCCGCGACCACCTTCATCGAGTCGTTGACATCGCGCTGGCCACGAGCGCAGCGCCGGCGTACTTCCCGCGACACCAGTTCAACAACTGCCAGTACGTCGACGGCGGCCTGTATGCCAACGCGCCGGGCCTGCTGGCGCTCCACGAAGCGGAGCACTTTTTCAAGGCCAATCGCGACGACATCTGGGTCATGTCCATCGGGACGATGTCGTCGAAGTTCACCGTCAACCCCGCCCAGGGTCACGCCGGCGGCGCGATGGACTGGGGCAGCAACTGGCCGCTTCAGATGCCCAAGCGCCTGTTCGGCCTGTCGATCTCTGTTCAGGAGTCGCTGTCGCACTTCATGTTGAAGCACGAGCTGGGGCAGCGGTTCCTGCACGTCGATGACGAACTCAACGACGAGCGCGCGCGCGTCGTTGCGCTTGATCGCGCAGACCAGTACGCCAAGCAGGCTTTGTTCAGCGCCGCCGTCGAACGCTCGAAGGCGTGCATCAGCAACCCCGATTTCCGGACCTTCTTGGCGCACTCGCCGGCCAAGGCGGTCTTCTTCTACGGCGAGAACAAGAACGGGTAACTCGCCATGCTTAAACTCAACAAGCTCCTGTCCTCGACCGTCGACTCGGTCTTCTACGACCGTATCCTGCCCACCAAGGAGCAGCGCGCCGAACTGGTCAAGGCCAAGAACGATATCCGTGACCACCTGCGCTCGCGTGTTGCCGCGGCAACGACGACCGAG
>FSWB01000152.1_pt1 | contig 48113 bp, 35 predicted proteins | sample 1637871 | NCBI WGS metagenome assembly FSWB01 (sample SAMEA3914789, study PRJEB12502) | metagenome | biome: forest; material: soil | place: Canada | collected 2011-07-03 | depth 0.3 m
ACGCGTCCCTGAGCAACCTTGACTTCGCGGACGCAGGCGTGTTCAGACGCGAGCTCTGCGTCCTCGTCGGCGCACGAGTTCGTCGTCCGCGTGAACTAGCACATCAGGCTCGACTCGAATCAAGAAGCAACGCTACCGCGCGCTCAACGGCCGGCGCAAAATAGCCCTCAGGGAGAGCGCGTTGACTGGAAGCAAGAGTAGACCCTGCACGCGGGTTCGGCCGACGACACCGGAGTCGTCAAAGGCAATCACCATCAATCCAGGCGTCGTCGCGACGAGCAGCAGTGCCCGCACGAGCCGACCAGCCGCCCCAGTCGGCTGCGGCGAACTGTCGGAGTTCCTGATGCTGATGTCGCCTGACCCTACAGTCCTGGAAGGCATCAAGCCAGACGATAAGTTGCCGGTCGAACGCCGAAGCGAGTCGATTGTTGCCCTCTCCGACGCCATCGTCTCGCCGGAAATTGCGCGGTTGCACGATTGCATTCACAAAGGCTTCAAGTTCGCTGTTGCCGTCGCGTCCGTCGATGAAGGCCGACGCGACGGCGTTCTCCACTGCGTAGGCACGCACCTACAGCAGGCGAACATTGTGTCGCGGCAGAATTTCTTCGGTGATGATGAGTCGAGCTTCTTTCACCGCCGCATGGAAATGACGATAGTCGCTGGTCTCGAACAGCGCCCGGTAAGGGGGCGCGCTAGCGACGCCATACTGATCGTCGGCGGCTTCGATGCCGGTGGCGAGGTGCTTCCAAGAACCGATTCCCTTACCAATGTAGGCCGGCAGCGATTCCTTCAGGCCGGGAATGTCGCCGCGCGCCAGCGCTGCCGCGATAGCCGCCAGTCGAGCGTCTGCATCAGTTGAGCGATTGGTCGAGAGCAAGGTCTGAAGCGCTGAACGCGTTGCCGCGGGCAGTACGAGTGCGGGATCGATGGAGACGCTTCCAGCCTGCCAAGCGCACAGCATCGAATAGGCATGATCGGCCGCGGCAAGGAAGTCGGGGAGGTTGTTCCGGGAGACCGGAATTCCGTGGCCGTCGACATAGCTCCAACGCGCGTAAGGCAGGTCCGGAAAGGTCAGGGCCGCGCCGTGCCCGACAAGCGCTCCACCGCTCCACTTTCTCGTGGCATCGAAGAGTCCGTCAACGACAGTCGCCTCCAGATGCCCAAACAGACCCTTGACTTCTTCGACGAACCCTTGTTGAGGCGCCGTGTCGTCCTTGAGGTGGCTGACGGCATTGGCGGCCGACGGGATGCCGGCGAAGTTTTGATGCGCCCAAGTGTCCACGTACGTGTGCAGCGCGATGCCAAGGCGGTGAGCGCCATTCGGACGGCCCTTTGCTTGAAGCGCCGCCTGAACCATCTCCTGCACCGGCGCACTATTCGGTCGACAGACAGCACGCTCGTCTAGGGTTACACCTTGACCACCCGGGAAGAAGTGAAATGGCACCCAGACCGTGCTGTCGTCACGACGATTGAGCGTGTGATAGTCGACCATGACATGGGCGGTCGCGAAGCGCTCGAACGCTTCACCGGTACTGAAGTTCAGTGTCCCATCGGTCGTCGCATCATCGACGTATTGACACGCGTGCGCGATCGTCTGGGCTTGCGCTGGCGGCACGTTCGCAAGGCGCGCCAGGACGTAGACGACGCCGTAGTGGAAGTCGATGTTCAATTGCTCTCTCCTCTCGCTTTGGACATAAGTGATCTGCAGCGCCATCCCAATGTGGTCGCCATCCTTTAGAACGAATTTCGGTGGCAAGACCCGACATCGAGCCTGAAGCCAAGCTGGCGAGTTCTTCGAGTACGGCCGCGGGGACGCGGTCGTTGTGCCAAGACATCTACAGCGACGCCAGCTCGAGTGCCGGGCAGTTCTTGACGTATGAGGCAAGGAACCGCAATGTCGGGGCGTGTTGTCCCGACAGGTGATCCGCCGCCAAGTGCCAATGTCGGGAATCGCCTGCGAATTTCGTTCGCGCGCACATCTCCTCTTGTATCGGCGCGCCAACCAACTCACGTTGACGCCGTCTTGGTCGGCGCGCACCCACGAAATCGCAATGAATTGCCCGCCCTCAGCGCCCTTCCTGTCAAAGAAGCTAGGGATGGAGAAGCACGTCTCTAACAGCCAGATTAGTCGCTCAACAATGGAGGAGCAGGGATGACGACGACTTCACTTAAGGCTGGCGGCGCTCACGGCAATGATTTGCGTGGTCTGCAAGAGGCTGCCAATGCCACCACCCCAAACCGAATCGATCGGCACGACTTCGACGGGCGCTTCAATCGCATGTTCGACAAGCTTCCCCCGGCCGTCTTCAGTCTCAACGACATCGACAGCCTGGCGATGTCCATGGTGGCTGAAGACGAGACCCCTCAGACACCTGAGACGGAGACCGACAGCGAGGAAAACGTCGGAACTGCTGCCGACCCCGGTATTCCAGCGGGATATACCTACTTTGGACAGTTCGTCGACCACGATCTGACACTCGATGCGGTCAGCCTGTCGATGAAACAGGAAGACGTCAGCGGCGTGGAGAACTTCAGGACGCCGGCGTTGGACTTGGACAGCGTCTATGCACGCGGACCCGATGATCAACCGTACATGTACGACCCAAGCGGGCGCGAACTGCTCCTTGGCAACAGAGATTTGAAAAGCGGCGCAGCCGGGGTGGCCTTGACAAAGGACCTGCTTCGAGTTCAGGGCCGCGCCGTGATCGGCGACAAGCGCAACGACGAGAACGTCATCGTCTCTCAGCTTCAAGGCCTCTTCATTCATTTTCACAACAAGCTCGCGGAAGAGTTCGCCGGTGCGACCTTCGACGAAGTGCGGCAACAGGTTCGCTGGACCTACCAGTGGCTCGTACTGTGGGACTATTTGCCCCGCATCGTGGGACGCGATCTGGTCGACCAGATCCTTCCACCCGGCTCCGCCCATCCCAACTTGAAGTATTTCGCGCCCAAGACCACCGCGTACATCCCGATCGAGTTCACCGGCGCAGCCTATCGTTTCGGACACAGCATGATTCGGCCGATCTATCGATTGAATCAGGCCGACAACATCGGCGGCCCGGCTGGCGATTCAGGGCGACGGCTCGTATTCGCACCTCAGGACACCAACTCTGGCCTCAACGGATTCCAAGAATTCGATGCGGGCCTCGGCGTCGACTGGACGCTGTTTTTCGAGACGGGAAACAAGACTCTCGCGTCCGAAATCGGCAAAGACAAGCATCGGATTCAGCCGGCTTACAAAATAGATCCTTCGCTGGTCTTTCCAACGAGCAAGCTGCCCGAGTTTTCAAATCCGGACGGCACACCGAAGAATGACGGCGGGGTGGCGGCCATCAACATCCTGGCTCAGCGAAACCTGCGACGCGGGATGATGCTTGGCCTGCCGTCGGGCCAGGCCGTGGCCAGACACTTGAAGATTCCGGTCATCCCCGATGACGAACTGATCCTGGCCAAAGCCCAGTCGGACGACTTCGATCCGCCCGCTGGCGGCAAGCAGGAATCCATCGCAGACGGCCGCCCAACGATGCGAGACAGCGCTCCCCTCTGGTTCTATGTTCTGGCCGAGGCTCGTCACGAATGGCACAAGAAGGTGGCCAAGCTGCTGGCGCAACCAGAGAACGCTACCGCGACGGGGGATGCGCGAAAGAAGATCATCGACTCGGTGCCGACACGGCTGGGCCTCGTCGGGGGTCGCATCGTCGCTGAGACGTTGATCGGATTGGTCGCCGCCGACAGTCGTTCGCTCCTGAACGAGGGGCTTCTGAAAGGCTTCCGGCCGCCGATCGGCGACGAAAAGAAGTCCGGCTATGCCCGGCTAACGATGGGTGATCTGGTCACGTTCGTGCAAGGGTAGCGGCGACGCAATTTCGGGCAGCGATTCTGGAGGGGGTGACATGTGTGTCCTTACCAATTTGATTGACGCCGGCGAGCTCCTTGTGACCCATGCCCAAATTCACGGGATCACGCTGCCCGGGACGTCGGCCGCCATACTTTGGGCAGCACGCGGAAACGCTGCGCAAATTGAAAGCCCGGGACAGGCAAGGACCGACTTCTTGCAAGCCATATCCGACGCGACCGCCACGATCGGGATGCCGGCAGCATCGCTGCGCGCTGGGCTGAGCCGTCGGCTTCGTGTAGCACAGCCACTCGTCGACGCACAGCTATTGCTGGATTTTGCGGCCGGCAACGGCCGCAAGGTGGAAGACGACGTTCGCAATCCCATCGCAGCTGTCCACACCGCAGTAGGCGACGAGACTTTGACGGGGGCCCAGGAGCAAGCGTTCTACAAGGCATACGAAGGCTTGACCATCGCCATGTCGCCGATCACTGCGGAAACGCTCAGAGCATCGCAGACGATTCTTCCGACATGGGAGTCGCTGCGAAATCCCAAGGCGTGGATCGGCAACCAGCGTTGGTCGTTCGGGCGCTTCTTCAATTTCAGCGTCTTCGTCCTCGTACTCGTGGGGACATGTGTCACCCTGAGCTTCTACAAGCAGGGCGCGACAGCCCTGGACAGGTACAACGTGCTGCAAGGGCAAATTGTCGCGCTGAACCAAGACATGCAGACCAAATTGGCGACCGCCAAGAACAGCAAGGCGGCGCTTGACGTAGAGCTGAAGCGAACTCCACAGGACATCAAAGAGCTCAATGCCGCGACAAAGACATCTCAGGACGCCGCGGCAGCGGCCGAGAACGCAGACGCCCTGGCCAAAAGCGTCAAAGCCGAGGAGGAGTCAATTCCGGACCGGCTTGTCGAGTGGGCGAAGCTGCCATGCGATGCAAACGCCAACTACGTATTCAAGCTCGTGCTGTGCTCCAAGGCCGACCAGATCCTGCTCGCCGCACCGGCGGCAGGCAGCGGCAGCAGGCTTGTGAAGGTAGAAGCAGCTCGGACAGTTGCTGCACGACTGAATGACGTCTACCTCCCGTTCTTGCTTGGATGGCTAGGTGCCCACGCCTTCCTTCTACGACGGATGAGCAAGGACATTTCCGATCGCTGCTTCGCGCCTGGGTCAGCGTTCAACCACATTGTTCGACTCGGCCTGGGAGCTCTGGCAGGCCTAGCGTCGACATGGCTTCTGACTGGAGAAGCAGTCGGCGGCGCGCAATGGAAGAACTTGCCCATTTGGGCGCTGGCCTTCGTCGCCGGCTACGGTATTGAGCTGGTCTTTGCCTTCATGGATCGCATCATCAATGCCTTCACCTCCAAGGGCCCCTGAGGGTCGCTGGCATTTTGGTTACCACTTATGGGACTGATGTCTGTCATCTCGGGCAGTCGCACCCGGCGTTGGAGTGAGCCGCCTGATTTCTCCGAGACGCTGATTTCCAGGAAGATGGATCACCCAATTGGCGTCCGCCACGACCCGCATGGGTAGTCGCGCCTTGAGCAGGTCACCAAGCTACCGCGATGCCATCGGTTTCGCCAGCCACCAGTTCGCAAAGCCTGCGAGGTCGACGTGCTCGGACGACACGGCCGACAGGTCTGGCCCGACGTTCGGTGAACCCGTTCTTTCCCTGTGGATCAGCGCCTTGTGAACGCCTGACGGCACGCCTCGGAAGTACGGCAGGTAGTCGTCGACGAATGCGGCGGGCATGAGTGCTTTCAGCGCGCCGACCTTCGGACTGTCGGCGGTCGCCTGAACGGGCGTGGCGATCACCCGGGCGATCGGAAATCCCAGGTCACGAAGGTTGCGTAGGCGCGATCCCTCGAACCGCGCCTCCAGCGCCGAGACGCAAATCAGGTCGTACCCCGCGTGATGCATGCGGATGCAAGCTTCGAGAGCGCCGCCAATCGCGGGGATCGACGACCAAAATTGATCGTCAAAGCAGGTGCGGAACTGTTCGAGGCTGGCGCCAGAGAGCCGGGGGACGTTCCAGCGATCGATAGGCCAGTAGGCAGTCGGGTCGCGTTCAGTCGGACGCACGCCGAACGCGCGCTCCCAGGCCGCTGCGTAAGCACTGCTGTAGTCGAGCAAGACGCCATCGGCGTCGAGGGCAATGATTGGTCTGCTAATCGTCATTTTGATTCACCGGCCCACAAGCGTCACTGAACGCGTGCGGCCGTCCGGCCATTCAGTGGTCATTTCCTGCCGCCTGGCTCCAAACTTGATTGCAGTGGCATTGACGCCTGCAAATGCGAAGGCAAGTGACAAGCCGAAGCTTGTACGGTACCCGCCTGATCCGCGCCGAAACGTATCGACCAGAACTGGAGAGAGCCGGGCGCTGCTGAACGTAGACAACGCCAGCCGCAACACGAAAGTAGACGCGCTGCCCGGCTGCGAACTCAGCGCAATCGGGAATGTCGACTAGCCCGCCACGCCGAATCCGGGTGGCGAATCGACAACTGCATGCCATTCGCCTCGTGGTCGCGACGTCGCCGGCCAGCACCGCACGTCGATCGCCACATCGAGGCATGGGGCTGTGTTTTGATAGGCGTTCAAGCGAGACCGTCATGTCGTTTCTCCACCCGCAGCCGCGCTCGGACAGCACGGCTGATTGAGAACCATTTCAATTTACGAAGACTTCGTAAGCTGCCTAAGATTGCTATAACTGCACCGACGAACAGCGCGCCGCTCCCCGTCATCGCGCCGCAATCCGCTGGCTCACTAGTGCTTGACCATCGAGCGGGCCCAATGCCCGATCGACGTTTCCATTGCAATCCGAACCTGGCGCGCGCTCGTCAGGCGGGTCCAGTCGATGCCTAACTTGTCGGCAGACGGCAAGCTTCCGGTGGGCAACTGCCAGCGCGTTTCGAGCTCCGCGATGACGCCTCTGCTAACAGCGGGAAAGTGCCTCGCCTGAGGTTGAGGCACCGCCAGGATGCGCAGCCGGGACTGCAGGGGTTTCGTGATCCCGCTCAGGGTGTTGGCCGTGCACAGCCAACTGACCTTGGAGAAGTCGCACTCCGTCTTCAGGTAGCTGTCGTAGTGGCGGCTTGCCGTTTCCGGCTCGAGTAACGCGAGCAAGTAGGCGCAGATGCCGCCGCCTTCTCGATGATGGTCACTCGCCTTGTCGATTTCGTCGAGAAGTACCAGTGCGGATGCCGTACGCCGGCGTGCAAGCAGGCTCGCCAGGTCGCTGGGACGGCCGCTCGCCCAGCCGCGGCTCGTTCCGCCGATGATCTTGGTATCGGATGTCCCGGCCAATGAGACGTCCAGCCTAGCCAGGTCGAGCACCTCGGCGATCCGGCGTGCGAGTCGAGATTTCCCCGCGCCGGGCAAACCAACCAACAGCGTTGCAGGCAACGTCAGGTCGCGCACGCCCAGGTTTGCCCGGCCGAGCAGATCGCCGAAGATGACTTCCACCGCCGTCGCCGCCCACGGAAACTCAGCGAGCAGCGCGGCCCTCGAGCTTTCGATGAACTGCAATGGCGGCATGGGCACGACCGGCAGAGGCGCCTCGAGCACGCGGTGTCGAGCGATCTCCTCGGTGTCGTGCTTATCGCTGCTGTACGGTATGGCCGCTCGACACACGATGTGCGTTAACGAGTCGATGGACGGCGCAACAACCGCCCAGTCGGAAGCCACCATGGAAGGCACTGTCGATTTCAGCGCAAGGCCTAGCCGGACAAATTCTGGCGTCTTGTCCACGTAAGGTTCGCCGCTGGTCACAAGGTGGGCGAGACGGCACGCTTTGTCGAGCTGCCGCCAAAGTGGTGCACCACATCGCTCCCAGTCGGCGCGAAGCTCCTGCGAGCTCAATTCGCTCGCATTGGCAGAGCCAAGCTTGCAGTAGGTGTACGCGAGCCAGAGTGCTTCCATTCCTGCAAGGATGTCGGCCTTCTCCCAGGACGCGAACGCGGTCTGCCCGAGAGCTTGTTCTCTCAGCAACACGTTGACCGCGCTTTGCACCACCTTCTCCACCGTCAGCATCGCATCCTTTCGAGAGATCGCCGGAGCCAAGGAGCGGTCGGCACAGGTCTCGAACGACAAGGAAAGCGGCGGCGCGAGTCCCGCCGTCTCGATGATTTGCCTGACCGCGAGCATCGAGACGTGAGGCCTACTTGAGATTACGCCCGCAAATGCAGCCAGTACCACCCGAACTGGCGCCAAGAGGTCAGCGAGCCCATGTGCACGCTTTGCGGCCGCCACTGCTTTGCTGATGTGATCAACAACCTGCTCGTCGTATCGCGTTCTACGGCTGGCAGCTCGAAGACATCGATGAACCTCACTCAGCCCCAGGGGGGGCCGAGGGTGCATCAGAAGCACCCGAAGCGGATCGCGCCACAGCAAAGAGTTCAGCGAAACTGAGTCGGCGATCTTCTTGACCAAGCGATCGACTTGCGCTTCGATCGTGCGTCGCGCGTCTCCCACCTCGCTGTTGCCGCTATCGATTTTCGACCGGTTAAGACCTTCAGAATTGGCATGATCACGCATCACGCATCCTTTCAAAGGAGCGGTTGCGGTTCAGGCGCCAACAGCGCGGTCGGAGAGCAACCTTTCGGTTTTGGCCAGCTGGTTTGCTGCGCCAAGCGGTCGGGATGACCGGCAACAAACGATAGGACGCGTCGGGCAAGAACGTCAAATCGACTTCTGCACGCCGATGTCGAGCATCACTGTGCCTCGAGCACGCGAAAGCCTGACGACTCTCGGCCAGACATTGGGCACGACCATTCGGGCGACGCGCCAAGCTGTTGATTTTGAAGAGACAACTCTCGGCCAGGGTATGGCGCACAGCGCGATTCGTGGCCAAACAGCGATTCAATTCGCCTCTTAGCGGCGTCGCGGACGGGCCCATTTAGGCGAAAGACGCGACTGAAAATGGCCTTCTGGGGCAGATTTCGGCCAGGCTTTGGGTAAACCGGTTGGCAAGGTATTGTTCAAGTCACACGGGCGTTGAAACTGCACCCACAAGTTGGCCAAATGGCCAACCTATGCTTTAAACCACTCGCGGCCAATCTATGCTTCAAGAGGTGCTCGAAAAAAAGAGCCGTCGCAGTGACGCTCCTTCATTGCATTGGCAAACGCGGTTGAAGCAGGCCTAAGCCGACAACGCCTCCCTGTCGGCCCGCATGAACGGCGGGTGCTCACCAAACCGCCGCAGTTCACGCCCCACCCGAGCAGCGCCAGGTTTCACTCCCTCGCTTCGGAAACGCCTGCAGGTGTTGGTGATCGTCAACGCCGACTCTTCAAATGACTGCTCGGCATCAGCTTGGCGCTTTCGCTTCGCGCTGTCTCGAAGTTCGGACATGAACTCCGAACCGAGGGCAGCACGCATTGTCGCGATGCTCATGGCTAAATCCCGTGCTGCGTACGCAAGGAACTTGACTTCGCCGCTCTTGACAAGCGTGTGTGCGACATCCTGGAGCTGTGTGTAGTCGCGCTGCTCTCCCTCGCGAGACAGTGGCAACGCCTGCAATTGCTCGGGAGAGCCGCTGATTCCCGCAGGCTCCCATAGAGGCGCGTGCAGGATGCCCGCGATTGGAACGCCGCTGAGAATGCTCAGGCGACTCAAAGCGCACAACGTTGGCTTCGCGCTATTTCCGCCTCGCAGGCGACCAAGAAACTCTGGCGTCAGACCGACCAGAGAGCTCGGTGCGCTCGCATTCATGAAATTGTGGTCGCCAGACAGATCGTCTACCCGCTGCACGGCTGCCTCCCGCGGCGATCGGCAGCGGGCCTCCTAACTGCACAATGAGTTCCACAATTGTTCTGCAATCCCGCGCCCGCTGAGGCAGCCATACATGCGAACAGCGTGTGGCCTTTCCAATGTATCGGATCACAGTGCCCATAATCGTGAAACAGCTGACGCAGCAACGGTCTGAGTCGTCGATGGGATGCCCATGCGAATGCGAGCAGCGTTTGTCGCCAACGTGCGACGTAGCGGGAGGAGCGCAAATGAAGATCCAGGGATGGCGAGCCGCGCCCGCACGATACGCGAGCGATGCGGCCCCGAAGCCATCGCGAACGTCCGCGGAGCAGGGTTCGCCGTGACGGGCCGCTCCCGATCGAGCAGCCTCGGCACGCCACTTCTTGGCGACGCCGAGCGTTTCCGCGCGATCGTCGAGTCTGCTCCAAACGCGATCGTTCTCATAGATCGCAAGCGGTGCATCACGCTCGTCAACCGCAAGGCAGAAGAGCTGTTCGGCTTCAAGCGGGACGAGCTTGTCGGTCAGGCGATTGAAGCCCTCCTTCCGCAGCGCTACCGGTCGGCACACCCGGAACACGTACATAACTTCTTCTCCCGGCCCGAGGCGCGAGCGATGGGCTCTGGACGCGAATTGTTCGCGCTACGCAAGAACGGCACGGAGATCCCGGTCGAAATCGGGTTGAGTCCGATTGAAACACCAGAGGGCCTTTTTACGCTTGCCTCGATCATCGATATCACTGAGCGCAGGCGTGCCCAGGAGCGCTTCCAACTCGTCGTCGAGGCCGCGCCGAACGCGATGATCATGATCGACGACCGACGTCGGATCTGCCTGGTCAATCGTCGTGCCGAGGAATTGTTCGGCCATGGACGTGACGAAATCGTCGGGCAACTGGTCGAGGTACTGGTTCCGCAGCGCTATCGTGCGACGCATCCTGGGCACGTGCACGGATTCTCGGCCAGGCCAGAGGCGCGGCCGATGGGGGCGGGCCGCGAGCTCTACGGATTGCGCAAGGACGGCTCCGAGGTACCCATCGAGATCGGCTTGAATCCGCTCGAGACTGGCGAGGGCCGCTTCGTCCTGGCGTCGATCATCGACATCACGGAGCGCAAGCGCAACGAGGACGAGCTGCGTCGAAGCAATGCGGAGCTGGAGCAGTTCGCCTATGTCGCTTCACACGACCTGCAGGAGCCGCTGCGCATGGTCGCAAACTACACTGAGCTCCTGGCACAGCGCTACAAGGGGCAGCTCGACGAGAGAGCCGACAAGTACATCCACTATGCGTCCGACGGCGCCCGCCGGATGCAGCGGCTGGTGGCCGACCTGCTCACGTATTCGCGCGTAGGATCGCAAGGCAAGCCAATGTTGCCGGTGCAAAGCGGTCAAGTACTTTCTGCAGTCGTTCAGTCATTGCAACGCCTGATCCGAGAAACTGATGCGACGATCGTCCATGGCGAATTGCCGGCCGTGCTCGCCGATGAGGTGCAATTGCATCAATTGCTCCAGAACCTGTTGAGCAACGCCGTCAAGTTTCGCGGCAGCGAGCCACCTCGCATCGCCGTCAACGCCATTGCGCAAGGCCCGCGTTGGCTATTTTCTGTCGCGGACAACGGCATCGGGATCGACATGCAGTACGCCGAGCGCATCTTTCAGATGTTCCAGCGCCTTCACGAGCTCGGGAAATACGAGGGCAGCGGCATCGGCTTGGCCATCGCCAAGCGCATTGTCGAGCGCCACGGGGGTGCCATTCGGGTCAATTCCCAACTGGGAGTCGGCACGACGTTCTTCTTCACCCTGCATGGCGTTCCCGCGGAAGTGGCCTGATGTCCAAGCGCACCACGGTCGATGAACTCTCCCCTGCGGGGCTCAGCGTTCGTGTCCTCGGGAAAGGAAGCTCACTATGAATCGCTCGATTCGCGTCCTTCTGGTCGAGGACAACCCCGGCGACGCCGATCTGACGAAGGAAACCCTGGAGGAATGCCGCCTCCATATCGAGATCGCCATTGCCATCGACGGCGCCGAGGCGTTGGACCGGCTCTTCCGCCGACCACCCTACGTCGCCGTGGAACTGCCAGACATGATCTTGCTGGACCTGAACCTGCCCAAGATGAGCGGTCGTGAAGTACTGACGCAGATCAAGCAGGATCCGTTGCTACGCGCGATCCCCGTCGTCATCCTGACCTCATCCGATGCAGAGCAGGACGTCGTGAAGAGCTATGAACTGGGCGCCAACTGCTACGTGACCAAGCCCGTGGGGTTGGAGGCCTTTCAATCGATCGTGCGCTCAGTGGAGGGATTCTGGTTCACTGTGGTGAAGCTGCCATGAACGCGCGACTCGACATGCCCCGCGCCATCCTCTTGGTCGAGGACAATCCAGGCGATGCGGTCTATATCCAGGACCTGTTGGCCGAGGGACTGAACACGGCTTCCACGCAGGTGACCCATGTCCTCAATCTCGCCGAGGCGATCGCCGTGCTGCGGCAGCACGACCCCTTCGAAGTCGTTCTCCTGGACCTGCGCCTGCCCGACGGATCCGGCGTTGAATGCGTCGATGCGGTTCGTGCCGGGGCGCGCAACGTACCTATCGTCGTGCTGACCGGGCTCGATGACGACGACCTGGCCAACTCCTGTATTGCCGCTGGTGCGCAGGACTACCTGTCGAAGCAGGAGGTGCGTTCGCGCAGCTTGAATCGCGCGATCGACCACGCTGTGGCGCGAGTCCATGAGGTGGAGGCGCGCCGACAGGCGCAGGAGTTCAGTATCCGGAGCTTGGAGCTCGAGCGCGAGAACAGTCGAATCCTCGAGGCAAGTCGACTCAAGAGCGAGTTCCTCGCCAACATGTCGCACGAACTGCGTACTCCGCTGAACGCGATCATTGGATTCTCCGAAATGATCTTTGACGGCAAAGTGGATCCAACCTCGGCGTCTCACCGCACGTTCATGGGGCACATCCTCTCCAGCGCGAAGCATCTCCTGCAATTGATCAACGACGTGCTCGACCTCGCCAAGGTCGAAGCCGGCAAGGTTGAGTTCTGCTGTAGTTCGGTGTCCTTGGTGCCACTGATCAACGAGGTCGTTGAGATCACGCGTGGAGGCTTTTCAACGAAGACCATCCAACTTCAAGTCCATGTGGACGCGGCATTGACAGCGGTCTGGATCGATCCCGACCGTTTCAAGCAGGTTCTCTACAACTACCTGTCCAACGCCATCAAATTCACTCCCGCGGAGGGACAGGTTGTGGTGCGGGCGACTGCGATGGACGAGACACGGTTCCGTCTGGAAGTCGAGGACACCGGAGTCGGCATTGCCCCAACCGACATCGACAAGCTGTTCTCGGAATTCCACCAGTTGCGGTCCTCTACGGGCACGTTTCATCCCGGCACGGGCCTTGGCTTGGCCCTGACCAAGCGCCTTGTCGAAGCGCAGGGCGGCTCGGTCGCGGTACGGAGCATTCCCGGACAGGGCAGTGTCTTTTCCGCGGTGTTTCGACGCACGGAGCAGCATGGGGACCAGTCATGACGAGCCTGCGGACAATCTTGATTGTCGACGACAACGAGGCCAACGTTGCGCTGTTCCAGCATCTGTTGGCGATCAGCGGATACGAAGTGCGATCTGCAGTCGATGCAGAGAGCGCGTTGAGGTTGATCGCTCAGGACAAACCCATGCTTGTGCTCACTGATATTCAGTTGCCCGGACAGAGCGGGTTGCAGATGGCGAAGCGCTTGCGGTCGGATGCATCGACAGCCGACATCTGCATCATCGCCGTCTCGGCCTATGCGATGACGGCCGACGAGCAGTGGGCACTCGACGCCGGGTGCGACGGATACATCTCCAAACCGATTGACACCCGTACGTTCTCATCTCTCGTGGACACGCTCTTTCGAGCTCGGCTTATGATCCATGGCAAGAAGGACGATGCTTGACCCACGGCCTGCGACTGATTGACGTCGGCAGAACTTTCAGTGTCGACTTGTCCCGGCCCATCAGTTGAACCACGTGGATCGCATGAACCCCGGTGAGGCTTCGCTCGCTCGCTTCCATGCTGGCGCACGATTCCCGCAATGTCGGGGCAGGGGCTGAGACATCAGCCCGCAGTGTTCGTCTTTCGCGCATGGCTCACGGCATTTTCCAGGGTTCGCTCGAGTTCCTCGATGTCCACGGGCTTGGTCAGATAGCTGAAGAACCCGGCTGCCAGCCCCCGGGCGACGGCTGCCGGCATCGCATTCGCGGTCAACGCGATGATCGGAATGCCGGCCGTTCTCGGATCAGCCTTCAGCATGGCCTGCGCCTCGCTGCCGGACAGCACCGGCATGTTGTTGTCCATCAGGATGACGTCGGGCAACGTCGCGCGCGCCAGTTCAAGGCCTTCCTTGCCATTCGAAGCAATCAGCAGCCGCGTGCCTGGACGGTGCGCGAGCGCGCTGCTCACGAGTTGCTGGCTGGCCGGGTTGTCCTCGATGTAGAGCACGAGCGTTCCGGTCCGATGTTCCGCGTCGATGGCATTGCCCATCCCTGCATCGACAGCGTCGGACGGAACGCGCTCGCCGTCCTTGACAAGCGCGTGGGTGCGCAGTTCGACCCAGAACACGCTGCCGACACCAGGTGCACTGTTCACGCCAAGGCTACCGCCCATGAGTTCGACGAGGTGCTTCGTCAGTACCAGTCCAATCCCTGTGCCTTCTTGCCTACCCGTCTCCTGCCCGAGTCGGTTGAACGGCTGGAACAACGACTCCAGTTGCTCTTGCTGCATGCCCAGCCCGGTGTCTTGCACGCGGATCACCAGGCGCTCCGGCGCCGCCCGTGCAACGTCGACGACGACGGTGCCGTGCTCACGGTTGTACTTGACAGCGTTGGATAGCAGATTCAGAAGTACCTGGCTAAGTCGCGTCCGGTCTGCGTCGACAATCGATCCGGTCGCTGCCGGGAATAGCATGCGGACATCGCGCTTCTCTGCCAGCGGAGCCATCATCACGTTGCATTCCGCCAAGACCTCGTCGAGTTCGACCGGCTCGACCGACAGCGTGAGCTTGCCCGCCTCGATTTGTGCCAAGTTCAGGATGTCATTGATGAGCGTGAGCAGGTGTCGACCCGCGCTGACGATGTAGGTCACGAATTCGCGTCCCTTGGCCCCCTCGACGGGATGGGCGCCAGGGCCGCTCAGCAACTGGCCGAAGCCGATGATCGCGTTCAGCGGCGTGCGCAACTCGTGGCTCATGTTCGACAGGAATTCAGACTTCGCCCGATTCGCTTCTTCGGCGGCGGCAGTTGCAAGGACAAGATCCTGATTCGAGCGTTCCAGCTGCGTCGTGCGGTCGCGCACCCGGGCTTCTAGTTCATCGTTGAGCCGCATCACCTCGCCCTGAACCCGGCTTCGCTCCGCGACCTCGATGTCCTTCTCGCGGTTGGACGCCTCGAGTGCCTCGGTCCGGCGCTGGATCTCATCCATCATCGCGTTGTGCGCATTGACGAGCATGCCAAGCTCGTCCGTGCCGGGCGAGGTGACGCGCCGGGAGTAGTCGCGCTGTTCCACTACGTGCTGCGCCGCTTCGCTCAATGCGACGATCGGCCGCATGACGATCTGTCTCAGGCGTGACGACAAGCCCCAGGCGAACAGCATCGCCAGTGCTGCCACGATCGCCACGACGACACCGTAGCCGCGCAGGCGGCCGTACGGGTCGTAGTCCGCACGCAGATAGATGGTCCCGAGGATCTGGCCCTTCTCGACGATTCGCTTGAAGGTCCAGAGATGCCGGCCGTCTGCCGTGACGCCGTCGGCGCCTGGCAGTTCCGGAAAGTCGCGGCTGTGGCCGTCGCTCGAATAGCTCGCAAATTGCCGTCCGCGCACGTCGTAGACGACAGCTGCCTCGATCTTCGGTCGCAGGCGCAGTACGGCGAGGTTTTCCTGGGCAGTGCGTGCGTCGTCGAAATTGAGGGCCGGGGCTGTCGTTCGGGCCAGCAGTTCGGCGTGCGACTGCAGGTCGTCGACCCATGCCTGGCGATAGGCGCGCAGGTCGATCGCGATCATCGCGCCCATCGCCACCAGGAGCGCGGCCAGCGTCGTCAGCAGCATCGCGCCGAGCAATTGACGCCGCAACGATCTGCCCAGGAACGAAGTCACGTGTCCCTCCCTGTCACCACATGTGCGACGGCAAGAAGCCGAGCGCTGATCTTCAAGCCGCTGTGCAAGACCAGCGCCAATGCGACATCGAACTTCACCTTGTCGTCAATGACGACGAACTTGACCATACTGGTCGAATCGCCGGGCGCATCCGACTCGGCCACCGTCAGCACAGGCCTGCCCTGCAGTGCCGCCAGCGCCTCGGGGAGGCGCGCCGAATGGGTTCGGGCAACGAACAGGACGTTCAGCCCGTCCCATCGCCCTTGGGGGTCGATGCGGCGCATGACGATCGGACGATTGCCTACTGACTGTCCTTGCAGGGTGCTCGCCATTTCGGCAGCGACCGCGTCCGACGCGACCAAGCCGATGACGATGGGCGCGGTTGCCTCCGAGGTCGATGCAGCCGGCCATTCAACATAGGCCGCGAATTTGCACAAGTAGGCAGCCTTGATCTGGTACTCGCTTGCCTGCACGTCGACCGCCCTCGCGATGTTCGTGAGCGCGTCCGCGACCAGCGCGGACAATCCCGCGGCCACGAAAAGGCGCCGAGCGCGCGACGTCCGCGGGGTTTGGCGAGTCCGGCAGGGTTCCATGGCGGCGCCCGCGGTCAGACTCGCACACCCAGACGAACGTATGCCGAGGGCTCGATCTCGCTGCGGGTCGCGGCCGGAGCGAATTCTGCATGCCCACCGCCGATCAGGTTGCGTGCGCCCACGGAGACGCTGACCGCCTTGCTGACCGTCCATCCCAGCCGCAAGTCGAGTGCCCGATAGCTGGACACCGAATTCACTGTCACGGCGGCGACGCCGCGCAGCACCAGATCCAGTTCGACCCGCTCGCCCACGTCGTGGGACGAACGCAGTTGCCACCAGTTTCCGGGATTGCCGCCTTCGGCCGACGCGATCGACCTCGCGTCCGTGCTGCCAGGCGCCAGCCAGGCTCGCTGTTGCAGCCAGGCGAACGCGGCGTGGAGTCGCCAGGCCGGCAATGGCTGATAGGTGGCCCATAGTTCGATACCGTGAGTCCATGCCCGCAGTTCATTGCCCAAATGGTAGGTCGCGCCGTCCGGATTGAGCTCCAAGCTGCGCAGCCGGTCGTAGCGGGTGAGGAAGGTCGTGGCCGAGAGCAGCGTCTGCGCGGTGATCGGGCCGCGGTAGCCGATCTCCGCGTCCTTGGCGACTTCGGATTCGAACCCAGGGCTGCCATCGAGGGCATAGGGCGCCTGCCCCGGGACGTGGAAGTCGCGATCGACGCGCGCTGGTGCGCGAACCGCACGAGATAGTGACGCCCACACCAAGTGCGCTGGCGCCGGGGTCCATGCCAGGCGCATGCTCGGCAGGGCCTCGAATCCGGTGTAGTCGTTGTGCTCGATTCTCAAGCCTGCGGTACCGTGAAGATCGTCGGTCAGCGTGACCTCGTCCTGTGCGTATACGCTGGCCCAATGCTGCTGCAGGCTAGCCGGAAGGAAGGCCAGGAAGGGGCCGTTGAGGATGCGGTCATGCCCGTACCGGTATTCGGCTCCCACAGCGATTCGCTGGCGCCCGTCGATCGGCAGCGAATCCTGCAACTGGAGGTCAATGATGTCTTGTGTGTCAGAGAAGACCGGGTTGCTGGTGCGGTGCGTGAAGTCGAGATACGCCTGGGCCATGAGCGCGCCCCCGTTTTCCAGGTTCCGCTCCCAGCGACCCAGGACGTTGGCCCCGGATTGCGTCGTGGGCTGGGCGTTGAAGAGGCCGGGCGGCTGGCTCAGCCTTCCGTCGTAGACGTCACCGCTCAGTGTGAGTCGGTCAGCCCCAGCGGGGCGGTCCACGCGGAAGCCGGCCTGCGCGTGGCGCGTGGCATCGGCGGCGCTGGCACCGGCCGCGGTGTCGGTGTGCGCGGCGACGGTGGAAAATGCATAGACGCTGTAGGCAATGCCGCTGTCGGTGGTGTCGCCGTGGCGCGCGCCGAAGCGGTTCCCGCCGCGGGTGGCCTCGCCACCGAGGAAATCGCCCTGGCGCTGCAAGGCGGGTCGCGTGATGACGTTGATGATCCCGTTGACGGCATTGACACCCCAAAGCGCGCCGCCTGGGCCGCTGATGACTTCGATTCGGTCGACATCCTCCAGCATGACGTCCTGCACGTCCCAGAAGACGCCAGAATACAGTGGGGTGTAGATCGATCGACCGTCGATCATCACCAACAATTTGTTTGAAAGAGCACTGTCAAGCCCTCGTGCGCTGATCGAATAGGTGCCGTTGCTGCCCTGTGCGACCTGCAGGTTGGGCGCGAGACGCAGGGCTTCCGGCAGGCTGTGTGCGCCGGAGCGGCGAATGTCGTCATTGCTGATGACAAATACGGACGCCGCTGCATCTGCGAGCGACTCGCTGCGGCGCGAAGCCGAGGTGATCGCGACGTTGCCAAGATCTTCGAGCGACAGATCGGAGAGCCGCACACCCTGGGCTTGCGCGAGCAAGGGCTGCGACCAGGCGAACACCGGAGTCGTCACAAGCGCCGCAACAAGGCACAGAGTGGCCGATGCGGGAAGCCGGATCCAACGCCTGTGCGCCATGCGACTCCTCCCGTCGGGATAGTTCGAGTTCGTCTAACGCGAACTGAATCTGGGCAATATGCCTCGCGCCCTACAGAGATACAACGAAAGCCCCTACGGATATGTCTAATGATGGCGACACATCTGGTACCTCCTCGAAAGGAGCTGCCACCAGTCAGCAGGTATGGCTATCAACGGGCCGGACAGGCCAGGTGAGCATGAGGACGCGAAGGCGCCGACCCAAAGCAGACATCCGATCTGGGAGAACGCCCTCGCGCGTTACGAAATCCGCGACCCAAACCCGACAAGCCCGCAGCCTCGCTTTCCCCTACTCGCCGAGCGGCCTCGACCGCCATCACTGCCGTACCATGCCCCGGCGCAAACGCGCGCAGTCAGGAATTCCGACCGGGAGTCGATCACATGCCGGGCCAATACTTCCTCTATGTTCCGTTCGACACGCCTGGTGACCTGGACGCAGCCATCGACGCCTGGGGCTTCAACACCCGGGCGATGGCGAGCGACCGGGACCTGCACCAGCGGCTCTCAGAGGCGCTGACCAAGGCCCAGGAGACCGGCAAGCAGAGCCTGGTGGCAGAGGCGCAGGAGAAGCTCCAGGATCTCTCGAGCCGGACGCGCCGCGACAAGCATGGCGAGGTCGGGCTCGAGCGCCGCAAGGTGCCGATCCGCCTGAACCACTATGACGGCGGCACGCCGCTGTCGGTGCTCAGTGGCCGCCAGCCGTTCGACTACACGCTGTACATCGTTGGTCATTGCGCGCAGGGGTCGGAGACGCTATTTAACACCTCGCCGCGCTACAAGGGCACAGAGCAGCTGAAGGCAGACGAGCTGGTCGCGCGCATGGTGAAGGACGGCCTGCCGAAGGACACCTTCAACTTCAAGCTGCTAGCCTGCTACGGCGCATCGCCTTGGGACAAGAGCGAAGCCTTCCAGGACCGCCTTGCCCGCGAACTGGCCGGTCACTGCCCGCGCTTCTACCTGCGTGGCTATAAAGAGCCAGTGCTGCTCGGCAAGTTCTATACGCCGGACACGGGCAGCAAGAAGGCAGCGTCGCTTCCGGAGGGCCGGGTCGACAAGGCCGTGCCCATGAAGGGCGTGCTGAGCGATCAGGCGCGCGGCTTGGGCGTGGGCACGGATCAGTGGCCACGCTGTTTCCTGCCCGGCTGCGGCAAACCGGCGCGCCTGCGCTGCGGGTCCTGCAATTGCACCTTCTATTGCTCGAAGACGCACCTGCAGCAAGATCGGACGCGGCACTATCCATTGCATTGCATGGACCTGGATTGAGGGTTGGCCTGCGCGGGGCAGGCGCGGCTTGGGGCCTGTGCCAGCGGCGCCGCATCCGACAGGGCGTGGCGGGGCTCTGATCTCTCGGCACGCATGGCAATTTCCGTTGAGCGTTTGTTGCCGGCGTCAGCTGTCCGCCACTGTCCGTCCGCCGGCGACCATTCGAATCAAGGTCGGAACGGCCACTCGTACGGCTCCTCGGCCTTCTGCCTTGACCCGGTAACAGGCGGCATCTGCTTCAGCCACCCACGCAGCCATGTCCGGGGCATGTTCGGTCAGCGAAGCCACACCCACGCTCGCTCCTACGCGCAAGGTTCTCCCCTGCCAGAGCAAGGCAAGGGCTGAAATCGCCGAATGCACGTTCTCGGCGACGCGCACGGCGACGTCGGGCGGGCAGCGCTCCAACAGCAACGCGAATTCGTCTCCGCCCAGGCGCACGACCAGATCGCTGGCGCGCACGTGCGACGCGATTGCCGTAGCCACCGCCTTCAGCATGGCGTCGCCTGCTGCATGCCCGAACGTATCGTTGATGGGTTTGAAATGATCGAGGTCGAGGATGACCACCGCAGCGGGCAGCGAGCGCGGCAGCGCGTCGAAGACATGCTCCAGACGTTGCTCGAAGCTCTTGCGGTTGGCCAGTCCGGTCAGGACGTCATGCGTCGCCGACCACTCCAGCTCCGACCGTTCAGCGACCTGTTGATCGATGTCGTTCAGAGTCCAGATGACACCGGCCTCCGCATCGGTGACCTCCACGGGCCGCCCGCGCAGTTGGGCCCAGAAAAGAGTGCCGTCGGCGCGCAGCATTTGCCACTCGCCGACATAGGCCTCACCCGCCTGGAACGCGAGCTGCACTTGAATTCCAAATACTTGGTAGTCCGCATTCGACCCGAAAATTGTTTGTGCCGGCTGACCCAGCAGCCCCTGCTCCTCGCGACCAAACAATCGGCAGAATTCGGCACTCACCAGTTCGAAACGTTCTGCGCGCATGAATGCGATTCCGACCGGCGCGGCAGCCATGACCGAGTTCAGTTTGCCGAGGACCGCCGCATTGAACCCCTCCAACTGCGTCCGCTCGGCACCCACATGCCGCAGGACGCGGGCCAGGCTGCCGATCTCCCCCGAACCCTCTGGCCAACCGGCATGTGGGTCGTCATGGACGTTGAACAAGTTCTGTGCGCGGTGCTCAAGCCGCGTCAACGGGCGCAGCAGCCACCACAGAAGCGTCAGTATGAGCACCGACATGAGTCCGATCAGTCCCGCCGCCCATTCCAAGGCCTGCTTGCGAGCAGACCGCAGCGGCGCCAGCAGATCGGTCTCCGGGGTAGCCCGCCAGATCATCCAATCAGGCCCCGCCACGCCGGCGGCACTGACTACTTCTGCCGGCTGAGCAAGCCGCAGTCCAGTCGGCTCGACCGCGCTCCCATCGGCCACCCATCGTCGAAACGCCGCGCCCAGGCGCGGTTCGGTGGCCAAGCCTTGCAACAGCCGTTCGCGGTTCGGATGGGCGAGGATGCGACCTTGCGCGTCGGTCACGACGAGAAGCACATCGGATTCGCCTGCCTGCGTGTCGACGACATCGCTCAGGAGGTCGCGACTCGTCAAGCGCAGCGAACCGCTCAGCACGCCGTAGACGCCCTTCGTATCCTTGAGCGGGTAGGTGAAGATGATCGCCGGTTGCCCCGAAACGCGGCTTTGCACAGGATCGGACACCACGGGACGTTGCTCGGCGACCGTACGCCGAAAGTAGTCGCGATCTGCGATGTTCAGCTGCGGGCGGCGTATGCCGGTTTCGTCAACGAAGATCCGCATCTGTCCATCGGATGACGCGACAGACAATGTGGAAAACAGCTCGAGGAGGACGGGCTGGGCATGCAGGAAAGCGTCCAGCTTCGTGTCGTCGGCCAGGGTCGCCTGGTCGAGTTGGGCGGCGACCACCTGCAACGCCCTTTGCAGTTCGACCGCGCGACGCGACAGCACACCAGCGGCGCGCGCGGCTTCGTTCAGTTCGCGCTCGCTTTGAGCCGATAAGGTGTCTCGCTCGGCGTGCTGGAGCAAGACTGCAGTGGTCAACCCGATCCCGAGCACCAGCGCGGCGATGGCGCCCAGCGTGATCCGCAGCTTGAGCGACCAGTAAGCCATGCCAATCCGCGCGCTCCAACGGGCTTTGGCGGTCTGACGGTCTGAAATCACGCACGGCCTGTTCTTGATGGGTTGATGCCCTACCTGCATATCGGCGCGCCGCCAGGAGGATTGAACGGTATCGGCGCAAGACGCGCCGGAAGAGTTTCTAGGCCTGAGTGGGCACTCGACCACCTTGCCACGCGGGCTTGCAGCCCTGTGATTGCGTGCTTGAGAGTGGGTGTTCCAGCAGGTGATTTGTTGGGTATGAGAAGTCCATGAGCTCACCGGCTCTGATCAACTTTTTTCGAGAATCATGTCGTCAATGACGGAGGGAGCGAATTCGGGTTCGGCGGTCGGAGTGCTGTTGAGCATCCAGCTCAAGAGCTCCGATGCAGGCATGGGGTGCGCGAACAGGTACCCCTGGAGTTCGTCGCAATCGAGCTCGAGGAGGATGTCGCGCTGTCCTTGGGTTTCGACGCCTTCGGCGACGACGCGAAGGCCCAATGCGTGCGCGAGTCGGACGATCGCATCGACAATGGCCCGCGCATCGCGGCTGGCCTCGAGATCCTTGACGAAGCCGCGGTCGATCTTGAGCTGCTTTGCAGGGAGCTGACGAAGGTAGCTGAGGCTGGAGTACCCGGTACCGAAGTCATCGATGGACAGGTACACCCCGTTGCGCGCCAGCCGCTCGAACGCGCGCCGAGTCGCCTCGATGTCCTCCATGGCGACCGACTCGGTGATTTCGCACAGAAGACGTTCCGGATCCACTTGGTATCGAGCAAGGGTCCGCTCGATCCGGCCGCTCAGATCGGCATCTCGCAACTGGTGGGCCGAGAGATTGATCGCCACCCGGATGTGCACGCCGATGTCGCACCACTCCCGCATCTGGCGGCACGCTTCGTCGATGACCCAGCTGCCTATTTCGCCGATCAGTCCATAGCGCTCGGCCAGGGGAATGAAGAGTGTGGGACTCAGCATCCCGCGTTGCGGATGCCGCCAGCGCAGCAGCGCTTCGACGCCGTGGATCTGCCCGCTGCGCCCGTCCACCTTCGGCTGGTAGTACAGAACGAGTTCGCCTCGCTCGCACGCATGGCGCAAGTCGCGTTGCAGGCTCAACTGCGGCAGAACATCGGCGTCCATGTGTGCTTCGAACAGCGCGAAGGTGTTGCCTCCCGAGCGCTTGGCCGCGTACATGGCGGCATCGGCGTGCGCGATCAGCTTGTCGCGTTCACCATCGCCGGGATAGGCGGCGATGCCCACGGATGCAGAGACCTCGACAACCATGTCCGCCAAGTCGAAGGGTTCCCGCATCACCAGGCACAGTTGCTCGGCGAGCGAAGCGCAGTCCTGCGGGTCGGCCGGCTCCTCCATGAGCAGCAAGAATTCGTCTCCACCGACGCGCGCCACCGTGTCTCCTGTGCGAGCTGTCCGACACAGACGCCGTGCCACTTCCTTGAGCACGCGGTCGCCGGCGCCATGCCCGAACGAGTCGTTCACCGGCTTGAATCCGTCCAGGTCGATGAAGAGAACGGCTATCCGCGTCCGATTGGGTCCGATTTCGCGATCACGGCGGACGACAGCCTGCGCCAACCGCTCTTCGAAAAGCATCCGGTTGGGAAGCTCGGTCAGGGGATCCAGGAAGGCGCGCCGACGCAGTTCCTCGTTGGCACCCAGCAAACGCGCATTCGCAGTTTTCAGCGACTCGGCCAACGACAGCGTCCTGGCCTGCATCCTGGCGTCGACGGCGGAGACGAGCCACGTACAGCCCAGCACTGCAAGCGATGCCAGCACGACCAGGCTCTCCAGCCTGTCGCCCGACAGCGAGTTCGCGCTCAGGCATATCGCGCCCAGAGGAAAATTCGCGGCGGCCATCGCGCTGTAGTGCATTCCGCTGATCGCCAGTCCCATCACGACTGCGGCAAGCGCCTGAAGGCCCGCGCCGCCTGGCTGGCCCGGCCGGGACAGCCGGAAGAAGATCACCAAGGCCGCGGCGGACGCGGTCAGCGCGATCACGATCGAGGCCAATACCCAGCGCCAATCCCAGGCGATTCCCGGCGCCATGTCCAGCGCTGCCATGCCGGTGTAGTGCATGGCACAGATGCCTGCCCCCATCGCGACGGCGCCCCAAGCAAGGCGTCTCGCCGTGAGCTCGCCTCGACTGGCGATGTCCAAGGCGATCCCGGAGGCGACCACGCCCGCCAGCCATGAGGCAAGGGTCAGCATTGACGTATAGCCGAGTGACACCGGCAGGACGAACGCCCGCATGCCCACGAAATGCATCGCCCAGACGCCCGTTCCCATCACCAACGAGCCGCCCGTGCGCCATGCGGCAGCCCCTGCGCGGTCCGGGGCACGGATGCGTCTTGCCAGGTCCAGCGCCACGTACGACGAGAAACTCGCGATCGCGATGGACGCGGCCACCAACCAAGGATCGTAGTGGGAGACGAGGTAGCTCATGAAGGATCAGTTCAGCGCATCCGAGGCGCTTGAAGGAGTCGTTGCACCGTCGCGCGCAACTGCTCATTGCTGAATGGCTTGGCGATCGCTTCGTGCGCTCCCTTGGCCAGTGCGTCGCTCAAGCGCTCTTGCGTGTCGCCGGAGATCACGAGGATCTTGAGCGACGGAAACAAGCGGGCGTCGCGCAGGAATTGCAGGACTCCGAATCCATCGAGGCCCGGCATGCGCAAGTCCAAAGTCATCAGCGCCGGCGCGAAGGTGTGCACGAGCGAGCCGGCCTGGAAGCCATCGACCGCGGTGAGCGTGTCATAGCCAGCGCGTTTGAGCACGCGCTGGATCGCGGCGGCCATCGGGGGGTCATCGTCGACGATCAGGACGCGTTGCGACGGCGGCTCCTGCGCGGGTGGCTCCGGCAAGCCGTGTCTTTGCATGAACGCCTGCAGTTCGTCCAGGGAGACGCGATAGTCGCCGCGACCGGGCAGCCGGTAGGCTCGCAGCTCGCCGCGCTCGACCCAACGGATCACGGTGCGAAAGCTGACACCACAATATTGGCCCGCCTCGCGTGACGTGAGCGCGGCCACTTTGCCGATCGAGGAGTTGTCGTGTGTCATGGGCAATGTCGAAGTCCGTCGTCAACTGCGGTGAAAGACAGCGACCGCTTCAATCAAGCGCCGGGTCTGGCCCTTCAACATCGCGAACGCTTGCGCGGCCGTGTCGGGGTGGCACGCGGGCTTGCACGGCTGCCCGAGGGCCTCGTCACGCTCGAAGCCGCCCGAGCCGATAGATGCAGCGGCGGCGTTCGCGACGCGGCTGTACGAGTCAGTGGCCGACTCGGGCATGACGTCGTATTCACACTGTGAGACGGGCAAGTTGGACCGCACGGTTGGGCTTTCTGTCGTGGCAAGGTCGAGAAACGCGGAAGTGGACTGCCCCTCGATCGAGGGGGCGAGTGCCACTTATTGGCCTGCTGTCATGTTAGTGCCAAGTGTCACATTAGTCACGACAGCTCAATTGAGCATCCGTGCGTCTCAATGTCAAAGGAACAATGTCACGGATCGACCTGGCGCGATCACCGCGCCGGGCATATCGATCGCGCTTCAGTGCATGTCGGGCGCAGGTGCGCGCACGCACCGCGAGAACGGTCTTTGCTCCATCGTTGGCATGGATCTTCGTTCGCACCGTTCTCGGATCCTTGAACGGCGCCGGAGCACACAGGATGGCGTCCTCGCGGAACGCCTCCTTCGCTATCGCACCGCTGGGTCGCCTGTCTGTCCGCTGCGCAAGCACTTGTCGTCGACGCCAGCCGGCAGTGCAGGAGCCTCCTCAAGCCCTTCGGTGTTCACGGGAATCCAGACGCGGAAGGCGCTGCCTTTGCCGGGTTCGGAGTTCACATGGATGACGCCTTTGTGCTTCTGCACGATTGAAAACGACAAGGACAGACCCAGGCCCGTACCCTTGCCGATCGGCTTGGTGGTGAAGAATGGTTCAAAGATGCGCCGCTGCGCGTCAGGTGTCATGCCGCTGCCCGTATCGGCAACTTCCACCCACACCCACTCCCCTTCGTGCCCGGTGGTCAGGGTGATGGTCCCGTACGTGGCGATCGCGTGGGCCGCGTTGACGATCAAGTTCATGAACACCTGATTCATCTGCGCCGCCAGGCAACGTACGGGCGGCAATGGCGCGTAGCACTTGACGACGTCCGCCTTGTACTTCACCTCGTTGGAGACCACGTTCAGTGTCGAATCGAGCCCGGCGTTCAGATCGGCATCGACCCAGTCAGAGTTGTCGACACGCGAGAAGTCCTTCAAGGACTGCACGATGCCCTTGACTCGCTCGAGTCCATCGGCACTCTCACGCAGAAGCACCGGCAAGTCCTCGAGCATGTATTCCAACTCCACCTCGACCTTGGTGGACTGCAGGCGCTGCCGCACTTCCGGCGGCAAGTCGCCCTCCGCGCGCTCATAGTCCGCGATCAACCTGAGGAGGTCGTCAACGTAGCGCTTGAGCGAACCAAGGTTCGAGTTGACGTATCCGATCGGATTGTTGATCTCGTGCGCAACGCCAGCGGCGAGTTGTCCGATAGACGCCATCTTTTCCGACTGCAGGAGCTGAGTCTGTGCCTCCCGAAGCGCCTGCTCGGCGGCTTTCTGCGCAGTGACGTCGTAGTTGATTCCTACCAGCCCGACGATCTGGCCGGCTCCATCGCGCACCGGAACCTTGGTCGTGACCAGCCAGACGTCCTCGCGCAGCAAAAGGTATCGGACATGCTCTTCCTGGTTCAGGAGCGGACGTCCGTGAACGAGTACCTCTTGCTCCAGACGGGTGTACTCGCGCGCCTCCTCGAGCGGGTAGAAGTCGAAGTCGGTCTTGCCCAGCAGTTCGGATGGGTCCGACACACCCATGCCGCGAGCCACCGCCGCGTTGGCGAAGATGAAGCGGCCTTCGATGTCCTTCGCGTAGATGCGATGGGGAACGTTTTCGGCAAGCGCCTGCAGCAGGGTTTGCTGGAACGCGGCCGGAGACATATCGGTGGTATCGGTGGTCATGACCGTCCTTGAAGACGCGCCGTGGCTTTCTCGACGGCCAACGCGTGTGGAAGTTCTCTCGTATCAGCCCGGCCCATGCAGGCCGTGCGCCACGAACTGCAGGTTTTGCCGCTCCTGGATTGCATCAGGACACGTTCATTGTCGCAATCTGCGGTATTGCCCCGCGGTCTTGCCGAACCAGGCGGTCGAGTGGCCGTCAGGGAAACGATGATCGTGGTCGGCGAAGCCGTCAAATTGACCGCCAGCGAAGCCGAGTTCCGCTCGCGTCGGCATCTGACCGGCGAGATCCATCGATTCCCGGCCAGGCAACGGGTAGATCCAGCAGTGCATTGCGCCAAGCCGTTGATTTTCGACGAGGAATTCTTGGCCGACCTTTGCGTCACAAAGCAACTCTTGGCCAAACTTCGCTTCAACGTGGTCGGCGCGACGGCCGAAACAGGGCCGGCGCCGCCCCAAAAGCGCCCCGAAACATCTCGCGCATTGCAGGTTTCGGCCAACCTATGCGTAGACCGCTCGGCAACCTATCGGTCAAGTCACACTTGGCTATTTCTGTACCCATAGATTGGCCATTTGGACAGGCTATGCTTCAAAAACTCTCGGCCAGCCTTTACTTCAATCGAGCGGCCACCGCTCGGGTCGGCGCTTGCGCCCTGCTACTGCGTTTGCGCTATCGCCAGGCGGTAAGCTTCGGTGAAGAACCGGTGCTCGCCACACCGCCCGAGACGCCGCGCAACAGCTGCTGCTGAGGGCGAGACGCCCTCCGCCAAGAGGCCTCGACAGATTGGCGCTATGGCCGCGACTAAATCCTCGAATTTCTGACGTGCCGCGATGCCGCGCCGGTGGACGGATGCCTTTCGAAGCTCGCCAAGCATCTCCTCGCCTAAGAGCACGCGCAATGTGTTCGTTGTGACCTTGTACCGTGCGGCCAACTCCGTAAGAGGCAGTGAGTCGCCACGTTCGATGGCACCCCGTGCCTGCGCGAGAATGCCTATCAAGTCTGAGCGATGACCACCATTTGCGAATGGCAGAGTGCTGAGCTCCGACGCGGTTAGCCGCGGTTCGTCGCAGCGCCAAAGTGGCTCGTACAGGATGCCTGCAATGGGAACCCCTGTCGCAATCGCAAGGCGTCCGAGAACGCTGAGCGTCGGAAGCGCTCCGTCATCACGTCGTAGTCGCGCAAAGAAAAGTGGCGTCATGCCGGCGACACCGAGCAGTTCTGTCAGCGAATCGACTAAGCCGCATTGAAGCGCGTGATCGATTGTGCGGTTCAAGCCGGATTCACGCAGCCCGCCCGCCATGACTGGAATCCGGTGGACTTCACCGCAGAACGTTTCTAGCGCTGCACTTAGGGCGACTTCAGCTGCAGTCGCTTCGACCCGATTGTCCGTATCAGGCTGTCCAAGAACGCTCCGATGGCACTTGGGGCAGCTATCGTCCAATGGCAACCAGTCGCAGGTTGTCTCGAATCGCCCATTGCAGATGCGACAGGCAGTTTCGACGTGCTGACTGTGCCGACTACAGTAGCTGTAGCCTTCAAGATTCCAAGCCAGCGGCCAGAAGCGATTCGGATGCTCCATCTCGGAGATGCAGGCCGTGCACCAGCATCGCATCTTCCGAAGCGCAAAGTGCTGACCGAGTCGACCATGCAGCCGGCTGAGACCGAGCAGCTCTGAATTGGGCTCCAGCGTCAGGTGCGGCATCCGAGCGAGGAGCCTGGCGCTAGTAGACAGCGGCATATCGGCACGCTTGGACAGCGCTCGGCATCGCGACATGGCTGAGCCTTCGCGCGCGAATGTCTTTATTGCTTGCACCGAAACGCCGTGCACGCGAGCCAGGCGCCAAAAGTAGCCATCGGCGGACTCCGCCATTGGCGTCCCGATGCCGATAGGTTTCAACCGGGACAGCGCGGGACGAACATGCGCGATGACAGACCCGCTCATGGCGTCCCCTCCTGTTCATCGATGCCTACCTTATAGCGCTGAGGCGACGGCACACCCACGCGTGGCCGCTTTTGCTTGGGCTTTTCCGGCAATCGAAGCACCCCGGCGTCAATCAGCTTCTGCAGGGCGGCAATATCCTCTGCTTTTAACGTCGAAAAGTCGACGCCACCGGCTGCCCTGTTTCGGCTGGAACCAGCCTTCTTGGCAAGCTTTGGGCTACCAAGCACGCGGTCCGCGAACGCTTCACGGTCACTCATTGACTCGGCGCGCTCCATCGCTTCAATGTCGTCAATCAATCTGGCCCTCGTAAATTCATCAACCTCGTTTTGAACGAGATCGTCGATCGTGAGCCGCACTTCGTCCAGGATTTCATGGCGCTCCATCGCTGACGCCATTGAGCGCTGGAACCACTCCTTCAGAACGCCGATACATCCCAGCGAGCCTGCATACAGCACGTCCAGGTTGTCCTTGACCGCTGGAGTAGACGCGAAGCGCATCAGCTTGAAAAGCTTCTCCGCTGCGGCGGCAAATGCAGCGACGTCCTTGGGCTCATCGGCTTTGTAGCGTGTGAAGCAGATCGTCACGCCTCGACGTGCCACCTCCGAAGAGCAGAGCAACTTGTCTCTCAATGCAGGCGGCCCTACTAGGAGAAGCTTGGCCGGTCCGGACTGCGCGATGGACTTGAGCACACTGAGTTGGTGTTCCGACGGGTCCGACGCTGCCATGAGGATGTATTGAGCCTCATCGAGGCACCACACCATGGTTCCGAACCTCCAGAACTCTCGCTTCAGCCGCTTGCGCATGGCCAATTCGTTTTCAGCCTGGCTTCGATACTTATTGCGCGCAATCAGTTCGTGCTCGACCCTCTCTCGGAAGGTCGCCGGCATCCGCGCAAACGGGTCGCCGATCTCTTCTAGGGCCATTGAAAAGAGCGAAGCGTATGTAAAGCGTTTATAGCCGTAATACTCAAGGTTGGTGCGCAGAAACGGGATTCGATCTGGGTTCTCGCGAATCTCTTTTGCGTAGTAGGCGAGCACGTCGTTTTGCAGTTGCGCTACCAAGTGAGACTTACCGACACCCGAAGGACCTACGATGTTGACCATTCGGGTTCCTGGACACTTGGTCAGGTAGAAAACGGCCTTCTCGCGAACTTCAGTGGCGCGCGCATGATCAATGTTCGCATCCATAAATTCCTGTGTGCGCTGCTCGCGCTGGTCGCGGATCGACTGTGTCATTTGGCCATCTCCATTTGGAAAAGCTCGTCGGAGACGACGAGCCTCTGAACCCGCTTTGGTGCAACGAGAGTAGGCGCCGCCGCAACGGTCGCTTCGGATTGATCGGGGACGGATGAGGCGGCTTCTGCCTCCAATGTAAGGACGGTTTCGTGCGAGCCACGTTCAACGCTGGCGTCCCCGGCTCTAAGGAGACGCTCGGCGTTCGTCAGCTGCCTTTGTTCACGCCACTCATCGCTCGAGGAGGCGTGTTTCAGTAGCCTGAGAACTTCAGGCTCGGCGAGCTTGGCACGCTCGACATCACTGCGCTTCAGTCGCCACGCACCCGTGACGATTGCTACGTCATGTTCAGAGTGATTGACGAGAACCGAGGCATGTCTGGACGTCACCTTGAGCCAAGCGCCATCGATCTGAACCCAGGCGTTTGCAACATTCGATGGGTCGAAACGCACCGGCACCGATTGGCCAAGACGAAACCGGAGTGCCGGATGGTTGTAATAGAAATACTTGATTTTCACGCCGTCGTTCTGAATCTTTGCTTTGCCCGTCCGACTTGTCCCGCTGCTCAAAATGAGGAACGTCTCGTCGTAGGTTTGGAGCAGATGCGGGAAGGAGCCGAACTGCGCCACACTGGACTCAAAAGCGAGGCGTGGCGTCGTTGCTATGCCGGTGTGAGGCTTGTTGTCGTAATCGGCAAAGAGAAAAAGCTCGAGCTCCTCTCTGAGCGTATGTGCGGTGAGGACTGCACGCTTGTAGGGATCGACTTCCGCAGTCATTTGTCGGACATTTCGCGTGTTCTGAGTGTTACCCATCAACCTGTAGAGCAGCTGGGTATTGATAGTTCCGAAGAGCCTCTCAATTTGCGCGCCGTACCTAGCCTTGCTCTTAGGCCGGTAGCTGATTTGGACGTGGTAGGTGGCACAAAAGCTCGCACACCAGGTCGATCGAAATTCTTTGCCTCCGTCGACCATGATTTTTCGGGGCAGACGACAGTACCGCTTGACGCAGTCGCGAACCGCCAACATCACGAGCCGATAACTTGGAGGCTCAAAGGTCAGAATCGCGGCTAGGACACGCCGCGACGCCGCGCAGATCATCACCGTCAACCAAAGTCGAATAGGCTTTCCATCAGTTTTGACAACCAAGTCAATCTTGGTGTGATCAAGATGCGCCAGCTCCATTGCGCGCTCAGCAATCGGCACCGCGTCATGGTCGACAATGTTGACTCTCGGCTCGAAGCGATACGCGCTTTTGCTGCCCTCGCGTGCCAGCTTCGTCTCGTAGTCAGGCAAGGACTTGATGAGCCCACAGAACCACTTGTACGAGGGCGGCCGATACCCGGCCTTTTCAAGATCGATGAGCAACTGCTTGTAGGCCGCCAAACGGTTGATGCGGTCGGGCGTTAGGTAGTAGTCGTTGATGACGTGTGCGGCGAGCTTCACCACCTTATCTTCTAGACGCGGAGATCGGTTCCCCGAGTCTTGCCATCGTGGAATCAGGCCAGCGAAGCCGCATCCCTCCTCAGCCAACCATTTCCTGTATTCCTCGATCCACCGTCGGACGCTTCTATCTTGAGACGCACGCCCGCCTTCCTCAAGATGCTTGGCGATAACATCGTTTCGATTGACAGCTTCAGCAAGCTGATCACTGGTGGCCGCCTGTAGCCTTGCCTTCGCGCGTTCGCTCATACCGCGGGTAGTGGCCGCGTGCACAAGGGTCATCTCACCGCTCTTCAGCTTTGATAGGAAGCTGACCACTGGGATCCAACGATTCGTACCCCAGAGCTGCGGCTGCACGTCCGCATTAGGTATGAAACTGATGGCCGTCTCGTTGATGCCGACGCAGCGCCAACGGCAGGCGTTCCACATCACTTCTGTACCCACCTCCACTGAAACACTATTGGTCTCGATCTGGGGCATCGCGATCAACGACTTTGCGAGCGCGCGCTCGTACGCCCCCATCGTCGAGTCATCGCGGAAGATTTCGCAGGACTCCAGCTTGGTGAGCGGAAAAGTGTCAACATTGAATGCGACTGCGAGCCGCGCGATAGCCGCGTATATTCCGTCGATCGACAGCGTCGGACCCACGTCATCAAGCGTGCGGCTGAGCGTGCTGCGACCAGCCTGATCCAGATAGCGCCGGAGCGTCTCCACCTGGGGGTCGTACAGGCGGGTATCACCACAGAGGTACGGCGCTATGACGTTGCTGTTGCGAAGCTCGCAATCTGAGAAGTCGCGGTCCGTCCACACTTCATAGTTGAAGCCGTAGCACTTGGCTTCAGCCTGGGCGGTCGGGCACATCCAGCGTCCGTCTTCGAAGACAAAAAAGCCGGGATTGGCTTCATTTTTTTCGCGAATGCCGTCGAAAGTCTTGCACTCAATGAACTTGACTCCGTCGATGCTGATGCAGACGAAGTCTGGTGTGTGTTGATAGGCAATCGACATGGCACCCGAGCGTGCCGCGACCTTGATGGCATGCCCCTGATCAAGCAAGGCGATGCATCTAGGATCTCTTTCGTGCCGAATGACCACCAAGTATTCGAGCCCGCTTTCAAACGCGATGGTGCGCCCGATCTTGTTTGACGGAAATCGGCCGGCGCTGCTCTTGATCGAACTCTCGACATTGCGTGCGGGCTGCTTGAGGCACCTGGCCACATAGTTGAAGCCAGTGCGGGGAAGCTTCCCGGCTATGACGCTTTGGATCGCGGTCAAGAGGTGCGCCGGATATAGCTTCTTGACGTCACGCCAGAGCTGCTCAGAGAGCTCGTGCTCTTTTTCGAATGACACAGTTCTTCCTTCTGCCGAGCGGCAATCGGAAGAGAACACATGAGTTCGCCATCCTCTCGATATCCGCTGAGGAGACGTTTGTCATGAAAATGGAGGCAGCACTCCCCCTGCGCAGACTTGCACACTTCTTTAGAAGGGAGTAGAGTTTGCGTGTTCCCGCCGTCGTAAGTAGGAATCCGCAAACCAAGTCAACGCCTAGCCCGGTGGGCTAGGCGTTCGGCTTTTTGAGCGTCGCATTTCTGTTCTCTGCCTTGGTAAAGAGTCGTCTGACTCCAATGCAGCGGCTTACCACGACGACGTCTATGGTGGGCTCATTCGTGGAAAGCCTCTGGGCTGGTGTAGCAGGAGTTAGCGCACACCGGTCGACCCTCCGCGTACGGAGAAGCTAGGTGCGAGCGTGGACGCTGGCGATGCGTCAAGTTGTCCCGCTGCAGCCATTCTCAGAGCGCGCGCGCCCATAAGCCAAACGCGTGGAACGCGAGAGCTGTTTCTTAGAATAGAGTCACTGCGCGCAAGATTTCGCTCGGACGCTCGTGCCATCCAAGAAAACAGATCAAATACTTGAATTGCTGAAAATGCAACACCTCGCGGGCATCCGCGACGGCGAGCATGGTGGGGCAGTGCTCGTTCAACAGCATTTGCAAGTCGCAGCACTCCTTGAGCGCGTGGTATCGGCTACGGCAGGCCTCAACGTGACGGATGTGATGGTTCTCGACTTCATGCACCGCGTCATGCCTGACTCGGCCATCGATACTGCAGTCGAACCGAAGGACATTGCAACCGCCACGGGCTACTCCGTCGCGCGGGTCTCCGAATCCATCAGACGCCTCGATGTCCGAAGTTATGTTCGCCGGGTGACGCCCAAGAAGCGCGGCGCGGGAAAGCGCTGGGTCGCGCTGACAGAGGCGGGTCGTATGAGCGCAATCACCACCATTCGCAAGTTGGACGAAGCGCAACTTGTGCTGTCCATGTACGCCTACAAGTCGACCAATGGGCGTTCCGCAAAGCTCATGATCGCGGCTGCGCGTCTGACGTTGCTGGCGTGCGCCTATGAAGATAAGCCGCTTCGACTTCCTAAGACCGAGGACAACGCGGGGTGACGCCCGAATGTCGAGGGAGGTCGCGCGAGGTCATGCTGTCGCGCTGCGAACCCGGCGCGCCGACCGCTTCTGCGACAAGATGAGCACCCCGGTGATTGAGACATCCCCCCCGAGCTCTGGAGCGACAGCTATCCCGCCGCAATCCTGCAGATCACCGAGAATGACATTGGGATCGCAGCAACAGCGATTACGCATGCGACGAAGCTCGTGACGGTCGACGGAGACTTCGACAAACTCAAAGTTGTTGATTCGCGTCTCGACGTCGAGAAGCTCTAGCCTCACGCCTTGGGGACTCTGTCAGGTTTGCAGCCGAAGGGCCTCGTGTTCTGAGAGCACCCGAAGGTCAAGTCGCTCGTTGCGTATCCCTGTTCCAGACGGAGGGGAACGAGTTCTGCCCCAAACGCCAACGCTTGATGGCCGACGGGTCCGTCAGCGCCTCGAGCACCGCCGCAGACATCTCGTATCTCGCAGCATCCATCCCTTCGATTTCCATTGAAGCGACGGAGGACGTGAACAGGCCATGCGCAATCGCCAGTCGCTCCACTGATTGAGGCGCCGCGTCTTCCGACGTCGGATCGTCGAACGTGACCCGACAGGGTTCGACGTCGAACGAATGGTGCTTCCGGCAGGCCACAGGGCGAACTTCGTAGATCGAGCAGGCGGCTTCTGGCGACAGAAACGCACATCTGACGTTTGTCGCCACGTGCTCGTCCACGGTCTTCCCCTTCACGACCTCAAGATTCTTGGCCAGGCTCGCTTTGACTTCGTCGACGCGATCGGGCTTCCACTTCACGCGCAGGTGCGTTGCGATCGCAAAGGCCTCCGGCGCGCTGACGTGTACGTGATAGTTGCAGCAGTAGCTGCAACCCTGTCCACAAGCAATGCTGAGGTCGTCGGGAATCTCGATGCCGGACAGCGCTGCATCGACGCGCTTGTAGAAGTGAACCTGATGCTCCGCCAGGGTGCGCCGCCCCTTCTTCACAGCGACCAGACCCTGGCGGTGCAACGCCAGTTCACCGCGGGCCGCCTCAGCAGCCGTGCCCATGAAGTCCTCTTCGATACCCTGTTCGTCGTCCATCGCGATAACCCTTGGAGAGATTCGGCGCAGCGTCTGAGGCTTGATGCGTCATTCGTCGCTGCTGAGACGCATGCTCCCAGAAGGGAGGCTCACTGGGTGCGCTACTAGTCCCTGAGCCACCGATTCTTGAACGCCGTCGCCTCGGAGGCGAACCGATCAAGGAACCGATCCCTCGGGGCAAGCTTGAGGGCGTGCTCGACGCACTTGCGTGCGCTTTCGACGTCCTTCGGATCCGAGTAAACGTACGCATAGGCGCGCTGCAGTTCGCACAGGTGCCTCGGCTTGCCGAGGGACTCGGCGCGATCAAGGTCCTTTATCGCGTCGGGCGCGCGACCAAGCCGCGCCTCGATCATGCCGCGGGTGAACCAAGCCTCGGGCTCTTCAGCGAGCAACACCGTCGCACGCTTTGCCTTCTCGAGCGCCTCTGGGTAGCGCCGTTGACTGAAAAGAGCGTACGCGAACCTGTCGTAGAGGTAGCCATTGTCGGGATCCTCCGTGCAGGCGGCTGCGTAGTGCTCGAAGGCTTGGTCGATGTTTCCGTCCTGGAAGCTCTTCCAGGCGGCGCGCGCCGAGGGGACCACGTAGGCGCGAGTGTTCCGATCGCGCACCTGGGTGGACGCATCAGCGACGAATTCCCGGTACCGCTTCTGTACCCAGTTCACGTCATCCTCGGTCGGAACGGTCTTGCCATCCAGGAGTTCGGTGCGCTCGGCACAGTAGTTCGAGAATTCTGGGTTGAAAGCGACTTGCAGGATCCCCTGGATCTTCGTCACCGTTCCGATCCCCTTGCTCTCCTCGATGGCCTCGCTCGCGGCAGCCACGTTCACATTAGCGACCCGGCAGCACAGCTGGATGATGTACTGGTCGATGACGTCGCCGATGCGGCTCATGAGGAGCATCACGTGGCGCATCTCCGGCGCCAGGCGGCTCCAGGCGTCGTCGTACAGGAACTGCCCCAAGTCCTGACGTTGCATCCGTTGCACACGTTCGAACGCACGATCGAGGCTCTCGCCGGGCGCAGACGCCGCCTGAGCGAAGACTTCCAGCGCGATCGGCTTGTTGTTGAGTGCCTTGGAATGGCCCCGGAGGGTTGCGGCACCGGCCTGCATGATCGACTGGCACTTGAGCGTGCGCCCGCGCTTCTTCAGGAACTCCAGGCCCTCGTCAGGCGTCCAGCTCTCCGTGGGGATGGGAAAGGCTTCGATCTGTTCACGGCGCCGAGAGGTCAGGATCACTCGACCGACATGCTTGCTCAGCTCGTTGATCTGGCCACCAAGCGCCTTGATGTCGGCGTCGTTCTTGGCCATCGTCTCGGTGTTGTCGAGGATGATCAGATGGTCGTCGCGCTTAACCCGCATCTGGGACTGCAGGCCGGCAAGCTTCTGCACCACCTCCTTCGGAGTCTTGTCGTACCAGGTGCGATCCAGAGGCTTCGTGGAATGCAGGCGAGCGATCTCGACTGCGACGTCGGCAACGCCGACATCCTGCGCCGAGATGTGCTCCAGACCCTGCAGGCCCCACCGCGTCTTCTTCGCCGTGTAGAAGGTGATCAGCTCGGGCCGCCACTTGACCTCGGCCTCACCTTCCAGGAGCCGGTGCAGAAACTCGATGACCAGCGTGGTCTTGCCCATGCCACCGTCGCCGTGCACCATGCACCGCCGCGAGTCCATGTCGTCCGCCCACTCCTCGAGCGCGGACAGCTCGGTCGTGCGCCCGGTGAACTCCTGGATCGTCGCCAGGCGATCAGGGATCAGAACGAACGGCCTCCAGTCCGGCGCCCAGCTGGGCTCAGCGATGGAGTACTCGGGGGACGACCGTGCCGGAAGTTCCAAGAGCAAGTTCGGGACTTCGAAGACGACGTCCTCGCGCTTGAGGAGCGCACGCGAGATCTGTGCCTCGACCCGGATCTTGCCGGCGGACGTCGCAACCAGGCGGCGGTAGCAGATAGGGTCGCCGCCATAGAGCTTCAGCGTCTTCAGGGGTGTGCCTTCACGGCCACCGAGCGACGGAATCAGGAGCGTCTCGCCATCCTCAGCAACGGTGGGCAGGAACGGCGCGGCTCGAGTGATCAGGCTTCGGATGACGGCCACGTCCGATTCGGGATCGTAGTCACCAGGCAAGCCGTGCCCTTCGACACCGTCGTTGCGCTCCCGCACGAATGCCAGAAGGACGGTCTCGACGTTGGCCTTAGACTTTCCGACAAGGCGCTTGAGCGGCTCTGACAGCGGCGCTGTCTCCCAGTAGTGGCGACCAGCTGACTTCCAGCCGATATTCTCGACTGCCACAAGTAGCTCGGACAGTAAACTGACCAGATCACCGTCAGCGGGCGCGACAAAGTCCTTCAGGTCGACACCGGTGAAGTTCTGAAGCTTGGAGGGGTCTGCTCTTAGCGTGTTGGCGATCCATTCGCCCAACACAACGCAGGCGTGCTGCAGCGTGATCCGCATCAGCCCCAGAACTGCGGCCCGAACGTTCTCCGCGTTCTTGAGTTGCTCCGCACCCCGAGCTCGGGTCTCCAAGATTCCTTGCATGCGTCTCTCTTCTTCGGTTGAAGTTGAATCCGGCTGCAGGTCGACAACGGAATCGGCCACGGCATCACTGCCGGCCCGAATTCCGTGCGATCTGTTGCTCGTCTATCCACTAGAACGGGATCGATTGGCGGAACCCGACATTGGGCTCAACAAATCTGCGACCTCTGTCCTCCAACTGCAGTGGACATCCACTTCTCCGGTCGGCCCATCACGCGGACGATCGCGGAGCCTACGCTAGGAGCTGAGATCCAGTTTCAGAACCAGAGGAACGCCCTTTTCTGAGGGCGGATCATCCTCCGCACCTTCTCCCAGATGGGCCAAGTGGACGAGAAGCGCAAGTACCCCGGCAAGCAGTGCGAACGTGAGGGCGTTCACCGCGCCATCGAGCCCGGAGACAGCCATGCGCTTCCAACGCTTTGGCTGGACTTCAGGGAATGCGCGGGTGCTTAGCCGAATGAACCATTTGGCCGGGACGAGTGCGAGAGGCCGCCAGATGTAGCCGAGGGTCTGCAGGACGACCAGCACGAACAACGCCGCCGCGAACCACTCCGCACCCTGAGCGACCGTCGACGCAATATCGGATGGTACGCCCGGCGTGATCACGCGCTTGAACGCTCGAGGCACCCTGCCGTTGAAGTACTCCGCGACGACGACGATGCCAAGAATCACGCCGAACGACTTGAGGATGTCGATCAGCGTCTTGAGACTTCGCTTCTTCTCCGGCAACAAGAAGGCCAAGATGGCCTCCGCCCCGGCGCCTTCCGCCTCACGCGCGAGCACCATCATCGCGGGGGGCGGCAGATCCTCCCACCTGACCCTGGCCGGCCTGGCCGGGACAGCGATCCGGCGAGATCGCATGGTCGCTCGCATCCGCTCCTGGGGAGTGGAACCGGCCGCATCGCCGCTGCCCTTGCTCGATGACGTTCCCCGCGTCGCATTTTGATCTTCCATTCCGCGATGCTACGGGCGATTCGACACTTTCCCCGAGGCCGCCTTGCGGCCGGCGAAGACATCTCCATCGCCACCACCGTCGACGCCGGGCGGGCTTCCGCTCCCGCGGCCGCCGCCACCGAGGCCATCGCTGTCGCCGCGCGGCCGCTCTGGCGGACGCCAGGAATCCGCGATGCACCATCGCTCAAGGCTGCTCGAGGCCTCGGGCGCGATGTCACGCGTCAACAGGCCGAGGTCTTCCAGCGCGAAGAGCGCGCCTGCGACGAACGCAGCGTAGCGTCCCTCCCTGCGCTCCATCCACCACTGCGTGTCGTGCCAGTCCAGATGGTCGCCCCATTCCGGGCCCCACATCCGGCGCCACAAGGCATCCTGAATCTCTGGAATCGTCCAGCCGCTTCCGCGCCGCGGCTGCTCTCGAAAGTGGCGAAGTACCTCAAGTACTCCGCTGAGTAGCGGCATCTGCGGAGCCGGCATGCCCGTCGCCATAGTCTGTCCTTTCCGTCGCTTGACTGAGTGCGAGTACTGTTAGTCTGCGTATTGACGCCAACGCAGGAACGAGGCAACTTGCCCGCGCATGCCAATGTTCGAGTGAGTCGGGTGCACCTGCTGTATCGAGTCTTGAGTGACCTGCAAGACGACTGATATGCGCGATCCCATCGGTGAAGTAGTTGGTGAACTGGACAAAGGGGAGGGTGCGAAGCCGCCGACGGATCGGGGCTTCCATCACGTTCACCCGCGGACTCCGTCTTGCCACAGGCTACGAGCCGCCGCTATTTCTCGCGCTCGGTCTGCGACCAAAGGTCACTTCAGTGTCGGCGCCAAACCTTTCAACTTGGACACCGTTGCCGAGAGATCGAGCGGCTTCGTCCAGTAATCCGCGAAGCCCAGTGCCCGACTGCGTCGCACACTGGCCGGCATGGCGTCTGCGCTGACTGCCACAACGGGAATGTCACGAGTTCTTCGGTCACGTCTCAAGCGCTGCAACACTTCTTGCCCGTTCATGTCTGGCAGATTCAAATCCAGCAGGATCAGGTCGGGTCGTTGTCGAACGGCTTCGGTTAGTCCGGCCGCACCCGTCATTGCAACCGCCAGGCTCCAATCTGGTTGAGCTGCAAAGAGCTGGTCCATCAGAACCAGATTGACCTCATCGTCCTCGATGTAGAGAACACGGAACTGCTCTGCGCCCAGCCACTGCGATGGTATGTCCAGCGGGAGCGTCTCGGCGTCTTTGGCCCGAGTACTTCGTGCTCTCGGCAGCGTCACTCGGAACCGCGATCCCACAGCCACCTCAGACCAAACCTGCATGGTGCCGCCCATGGCCTCGACCAGTTGCCGCGAGATGACGAGACCGAGCCCCGTGCCTTGCACGTTGCCACGGGCAGCATCCAAGCGGTTGAAGGGCTCGAACAGCCGCGCCATCTGAGAAGCGGTCAGGCCAGGGCCGGTATCGTCGACTGTGATCTCGCCGCCATCTTCTGCTCGGTAGCGAAGCGTCACGCGCCCACCGTGCCGGTTGTACTTGATGGCGTTGGATAGCAAGTTGACCAACACCTGCTCCAATGCGTTGGGATCGGCGCGAAGTGCGGCGGTCTCAGCTCCAGCGACATCGATGTGTATCGCCACGTCGCGTTCGGTGGCCATGGGGGCCAGCGCGTCGACGCAACGTCGCGCCAGCGAGTAGACATTGACGGCCCGAGGACGCAAGGAAACCTTCCCCTGCTCAATCTTGCCGATCTGCAGGAGCTGATCGACCAGGGAGAGCAGGCGCAGTCCGGACTGATGCAGGATTTGCAGCCGTTCCTGCTGTATGCCAACAAGCGGCTCATCATTGTCCATGGCCATGAGCTGGGCAAAACCAAGGATGGCGTTGAGCGGCGTACGCAATTCATGGCTGACTTGCGACATAAACTCGCTCTTGGCCAGACTCGCCCGCTCCGCCGCGATCCTCTGTCGACGCACTTCCTCGATGTTTTGCGCCTCGGTGACGTCGCGGCAGGGGCCCACAACCTGCCCGCTGTCGGAGTCGACTCGAAAGGCGAACTCGAGCGTCGAGGGCGCCTGTCCGACCGGCCACGGCAAGCGCACGGTCAAACTCTCTGTGCACTTCGATTGCACAACCGCATTCACAACCGCGTGCATCCGGACTCGATCGGCTTCGGAAAGCAAGCCAAACCAGAAATCCAACGTCATTTCTCGCGACTCAGGCGGAGCCAGGCCGTGCTGGGTCACCGCCACCGCGTCAAGCAGGACTTGATCGCGCGCAAGATCGATCCGCAAAGTGCCCAGACCATTGATCAACGCGACCATCCGCCAATGGGATATCGAGTCGAGCCGTGGGTCACCCGCCCGCCCATCGCACGGCTCTGTGCTCTTGACAGGCCCCACCACTTTAACGTCGGTCATTGATCATTCCGAAGCCAGCATTGCCACACCGCCTATGGTGCCGCGCAGCTTGCCCGTTCACTCCCCGCAAGTTGGTCGCGGTGGCTGCACGTAGGTGCTGCCGCCCAGTATCAAATAGCACCTCAGATTTAGCCTTATTGTCACGCCGATCACTGCACACGATGCTCATGGTCACGGCATTTCGTGACCTTGCCCCTGGAAACCGCATCCCATGACCGGCGGCGTTACGCGGCTCGCTTTTCCTGGGCAGCGAGCCAGGCCCGTTCGAATTGCATCGGGCTGACGTAGCCCAGCGTCGAGTGAAGGCGCCGATGGTTGTAGAACGCCATCCAGTCGATGATCTCGTCCTTCGCGGCCCGCGCTGTCTCGAACCGGCGCCCGTACAACCGCCCGACCTTCAGCGAGCCCCACAGGCTCTCCGTCGGGGCATTGTCCCAACAGTTGCCCTTGCGGCTCATCGAGCTGCGCATGCCGTAGCTCGTGAGCAAGTCCTGGAAGTCGCCGCTGCAGTATTGGCTGCCGCGGTCGCTGTGGAAGATCACGCTTGCTTCCTTACCGGGTTGTCGCCGGAACCAGGCCATTCTCAGCGCGTCCATCACCAGCTCGCGGCGCATGTTCGGCTGCATCGACCAGCCCACGATCTGCCGGCTGAACAGATCAATGACGACGGCCAGGTACAGCCAGCCCTCATCGGTCGCGATGTACGTGATGTCGCTGGTCCACACCGCGTTCGGCGTCGTCGGCTGGAACTCGCGGTTCAGCAGGTTCTCGGCCACCGGCAGCCCGTGATTGCTGTCGGTCGTGGCGATGAACTTGCGCTTGCCGCGGGCCTTGATGCCGTGCTGCTGCATCAGCTTCTGAACTCGATCCTTGCCGACTCGAATGCCTCGTGCCAGCAGCTCTTTCCACATTCGCGGCCAGCCGTATTCCTGCCTGACTTCAGCGTGCAGCGCCTTGATGTGAACGAGCAGCGCGTCGTCGCTGAGGCGCCCCGAAGGCGGCTTCCCGCCGCGACGCTCGTGCTCGTAGTAGCCGCTCGCACTCACGCGCAAAACCTCACAGCTCAGCGACACCGGCCACTGCTGGCGGTGCCTGCTGATCCAGGCGTACTTCACTCCCGTTCCTTCGCGAAGTACGCCGTCGCTTTTCCCAAGATGTCGCGCTCCATCTTCACGCGCGCGAGCTCGGCGCGCAGCCGCGCGATCTCCATCTGCTCCGGGCTCACGGGCTTGCTGCCCGGGCCTGCGAGCTCGCCTTTTCGCTCAGCTTTGACCCAGTTGTGCAGAGTCTGGCCGCTGATTTCCAGCACCTTCGACACGACGGCCAGGCTCTGGCCGCCCTTGACCATCCGCACCGCCTCGAGCTTGAACTCCAGCGTGTAGCGCGCTCTCGTTGACTTCGTCACTTCCGTTCTCCTTGCTTGGATTTGACCACTCAGCAAGGGATACGTTTCTCGGGGGCAAGGTCATCGTGCGTTCTTATCATGCTACGAGAAAATGACAAAAAGCTGCTTGCGCGGTGGCGAGCAGAAGGTCTTTCAGGACTCTACCTGGGACTACCCTCACCTGGTATCGCGTTGCCACCATAAAGATGGCTCATCACAGAAAGTCGTCGAGGACCCTGATGCCGGCACGATCTTGCCGATCGACCTAGGAGTAGTCCGTCAAAAAGCGAGCCACTGCGCAGAGCATTGAGTCGACGTCGGCCACCGGCGAGCAACCCGGCAGGAGCACGTCCCCGAGCCAGTATGGGCGTCGTCAAGAACTCTCCAACAGCTCATCGCTGCAAGACCATCACCGCTCAATACGTCGCCCCTTTCCGGTCAGTTGCGCAGGAAAAGCCCGAACCGACCAACGCACTCGTTGGTGTCATTTCGCCCAGGAAGGAGGCGTTGTATGGCGCGCATTCCGCCCGCATGCGCTGGTCAATTTACGTCTGACGGGGTTGCTCGCGACGTCTCATGCAGGCTCAGATGCAAAAGCCATTGCCGTTGCCACTTGCGCGGCGAGAATCTCAGCAGTCGCTGCGGAAAGCGTCCAGCCCAGATGCCCATGACCCGTGTTGTAGAAGATTCGCGGGTGCCGTCCGGAGCAGACTCGCGGCATCATGTCCGGCATCATCGGCCGAAGCCCTGCCCATGGCATCACGCGCGCTGTGCCAACGCGAAAGTTGCGACGCACCCAGCGCACCAGCGGATCGATGCGATCGGCGCGGATGTCGCGGTTGAACCCGTTGAATTCCGCGGTGCCGGCGACGCGGAAGCGGTCGCACCCGAGCCGGCTTGTGACGATCTTGGCGCTCTCGTCCAGCAGACTAACCCAGGGGGCACCGGCGACGCTCTCCTCGTCATCGAGGTGCATCGTGATCGAATAGCCCTTAACGGGATAGACATTGACTCGGTCTCCCACCATCGCCGCAATCGCCCGACTGCCGACACCCGCGCAAACGACGAGTGCGTTGCTTCGTAGCGTTGCCTGCGTCGGTTGGCCATCGTTCGATGTGTAGGCGACCGTGACGCCGTCCCCATGTCGGTCGATGCGAGTCACGTCCACGCCATGGACGAAGCGTACGCCCTGACGGGCACACGCCTGCGCCAAGCCGCGGGTGAACTTGTGGATGTCGCCTGTCGAATCCGAGGGAGTGTAGTACCCGCCGTGATAGCCGCCTTGGAGCGTGGGTTCAATCTCGCGGATCTGCGAGGGCGAGACGGCGAAGCGCTCCAGCCCTCCGGCGTTAAGCAGCGCATTGACCTCGCCTGCGGTCGCGAAAGAGGCCCGGTCGTGGTAGATGTGCAAGATGCCACGCCGCTCATGATCGAATGCGATGCGCTCGCGCGCGGCGATCGCAAAGAGATGCCGCCTGGCCTCGAGAGCCAGCCGCGTCGTCTCGATAGTATTGGCTTTGTAGTACCTGATGGCGCCGACGAACTCGGCAAGCCAGGAGTACTTGTGCCACGACGGCGATGGATTGAGCAGCAGTGGAGCGTCCTTGCGAAGCAGCCACTTGAGGCCCTTGAACACCGTGGAGGCGTTGTTCCAGACTTCAGCATTGCTCGCTGAGAGTTGACCCCCGTTTGCGAAAGAGGTCTCCATTGCAGGATAGAGATGGCGATCTACGACGGTGACTTCGAAGCCAAGTCTACGCAGTGCGTAGGCGGATGTGACGCCGGTGATGCCCGCGCCAATGATGGTGAGGTGAGTCATGAGGGTTCTCTCTCTTCAGGAAGGTCATGCGCCGCTCAAGGGCGGCGCGTCCCCATCTGTCCTCTTTGCCTGAGAGCTTCGGCGCCACAATGGCGCCATCCCCTTCGGCGGGCGTCTCGCAACGCCTCTCTCCAGAATGTTGATGACGCCACAGTCCTCGGTACCTGAGAGATTGCTGGGGGGTGCTCCTTCGGCGCCCCGGCGGCGTGCGGCCGCACGGAGACTCTCCTGCGTCGTCATGGAATACGTGATGCGCCTTGTGAATCCTTTCGAGCCTGCTGCGCGGCGTGGGTGCTTCTAGTGCACCAGGCTACCGTTGCGACCAATCATGGTCAGCTCGATGGGATGCGTGGAGCGGCGCTGCCGCTGGCTATAAAGCACGCGAAAGCCCCCGAGGTCCAGCTGGCCGGTCTGCTCCGCGGCCGCCAGCACTCCCTCGCGCGTCAGCGGGTTCGAACGCCGCAAGATCTCCATCGTTACCCGACCGCAGATATAGCCTTCGAGCACGGCGTATCTCGCGTTCGTCGAGGGTGAGAAGCGGCGTCGATCGATCTCGAACTCGCGCACGATCTCGAGCTCGACTGTGCCGGGCATCGGCATGACCTGCGACAACATCACGCCCCAAGCATGATCTTCGCCCACGGCGCGGCTAAGCGCCAACGGATCCACCTGACCGAGCGAGTAAATTGGCATGCCCTGCATGCCATCGCCGAATCGTTCGCGCAGTACTTTGACGGCTTCGCTGTGCGGTCGGCCGATCGCCAGGAGGATGATGGCATCAGGACGGCCGCCCATGCCCGCGAGCGCATGCCGCACGGCTTCACGTTGCTGGGCGGGGTCGGAGAGCACCGGGAAGGCCACAGTGGCCGAGAGCGTCACGTTCGCATCACGCGCCATCTCTGGAGCCAGCCGCGCGAGTTGTGGCCCGGCGCCCGCGTCGTAGTAGAGGAACAGCACCTTCCGACGACTGAGGCTTGCGCAATGCGCCATCATTGCGCGCACCTCATCTTCGAAGCTGCTGCGGATTGGAAACACATTGGGGGCGGACAGCGCCGACTGCAGGCCTGACATTGGCCCGAACAGCGCTAAGTGACGGCGCTCGAGGACGCGATCTCCTGTGATCCTTAGCGCCGGCGGAGAACCCATCACCCCGATCAGAGCGATGGCGTTCTCCTTGTCGACAAGTTGCTCTACTAGTGGCACGGTCCTGTTGGCGTCATAACCGTCGTCAAGCGAGACCAGTCGCACGCGATGCCCGTGCACGCCCCCGGCTGCGTTGGCGCGTGCGATGGCCAGGGCGATGCCGCCGTTGTAGTCGCGGCTCAACGCGCCCACGATCGGACTCGTAGTCGATGTCGTCTGGCCGAGAACGATGTCCTGCGCGGAGGCAGCGCTGGTCCAGGCAACAAACGGCCCTGCAACGGCAAGCGCCACAACCATCGGCCGCAGGATCCTATCCATCCTCCGAACGAAATTCATCATCAGCTCCTTTGATTCAGGACGTGACAGTGCGGCGCGTCCTGTCCGCTCGCCGAGGAGCACCGAGTCAGCATCCCATGACCGCTAGCTACGCCGCGACACGATCTGCGAGCCTGAAGGCCGCAACCGTTCTCGACAATGTGACTGCCTGTTCGGCGAGCGACGCCGACGCTGCCGACGTCTGTTCCACCAATGCGGAGTTCTGCTGCGTCGCGTTGTCGAGTTCCGCAATACTGCGATCGATCGCGTCAATGCCGGCGCTCTGCACGGCGAGCGACTGGTTGATCTCGCCAATGACGAAGCTCACCTGCTCGATGCGGCTCATCACCTGTGACATGTTCTGGCCGGCGGCTTGTACGCTTGTCGAGCCGGCCTTCACACTTTGCTCGGAGGCCTCGATCAGTTCCTTGATCTCGCGAGCAGCGACCGCGCTACGCTGCGCGAGCGTGCGTACTTCGCCAGCCACGACGGCGAATCCTCGACCTCCCTCCCCGGCCCGCGCTGCCTCGACCGCGGCGTTGAGTGCGAGGATGTTCGTCTGGAACGCGATGCCATCGATCACGCCGATGATCTCCGTGATGCGTGCGGACGACCGTGAGATCTCCTCCATCGTCCCGATCGCGCTTGAGACGACTTGGACTCCGAGCGCCGCGGCGTCGCGCGATGAATTGGCCGCGCTGGTTGCGACGGCGAGCGAGTCAGCCGATTGCTTGATGCTGCCGGTCAGCGTGCTCAGCGATGCCGAAGTCTGCTGCAGGTTGGCGGCAGATGCTTCGGTGCGGTACGACATGTCGCGATTGCCGATCTGGATTTCCTGAGTGGCCGTCCTCATCGATTCGGCGCTGGCGCGGATTTCGTGCAGAACACTGTTGATCTTGTCGACAAACGTGTTGAACGAGCGCGAGATCTGAGCCACTTCGTCCGTGCCAGCCTCTTGCAAGCGATGGGTCAGGTCACCTCCGCCAGCACCAATGCGCGCCATCGCGTCACGGACGCCAGACAGTCGTCGGAACGAGCGCGAGGTCAGCGCCGCAGCGATTGATGTGGTGACCACGGCGAGCACCACGATCGCGACCGCCGAGATCTTCAGCATGTCGGTGAGTCCCGCGGTTGCCTCGGACTTGTCTAGCGCCACCACCAGCATCCAGTCGGTACCCTTGACGGGGAGGGCTCGCATCAGCTTGGTCGCACCGCCGACGTCGATCTCGATCAAGGCTGTGTTCTTGGAAAGCGCCCCGAGTGCGTCAGCCGTCAGTGCGGGCGAGATCTCCGCCGCGGCCTTCAGGGTCAGCTTCGGATCGGGGTGCGCGATCACCTTGCCCTGAGCGTTCACGACAAAGCCGAGACTCGATGGTGTCGGATGCACGGCCCTCACGATGTCGCGAATGCCATCAAGAATGACGGCCCCCGCAACCACCCCAGCGGGTGTTCCGTCGCGCATGATCGGCGCAACGAAGGAGACGTAGGGAATGCCGGTGACGACGTCGCCGTAGGGCTGCGTCAACGTCGGGTGTCCTGCCGAGATGCCCGCCTTGTACCAAGGCCGCGAAGTCGGATCGTAGTTCGCGGGCAGATTCGTGATCGTCGAGACGAACGCCTTGTCCGGCCAGCCCGCCTGGGTGATCTGGAAGCCGGCGGCCGATTTCATGTACTTGACGATCTCGTGCGGGTCGCCTGGAGTGATGTCCTGCCCGGCGGCCGCGACGGCCTGCGCTTTCGCGTCCACCCATCGTTCGACGGCAAGCGCGTTGCCACTGAGGACGGCCTGCATGTTCTCTTCTATGCTGCGAGTTGTATTTGCCCGTACGAGGGCGTAGGTGGCGCCGGCAGTCACCGCAAGCGATCCGACGACCGCGCAGGTCGTGATCGTCAGGATGCGCGCGCGCATAGTCGAAATCATCATCAGTGCTCGGGGTCGAAGGTGGGATTCCGGATGCTTGCCGGCATACTGTTTCATCGGAGATTCAGGTGCCGAACTCACACTTGGCTCCTGCAGGCGCCAGGGCTCTATGGACAAATTGCATGTTGCGATGCCGTACTGCGTTCAGGCACACGCGACCTCATCAACGCGGTTGGCCAGCAACGCCGGACGCGAGGCATCCTTCGTGCGCATCCAGACATAGCACGCACCGGAAAGTCATCCTTCGATGATTGAGGCGCGTACTGTGCATCGTGCTTCTCGTTGCGAAGGTCGCTGGCACCTGACGAGCCGCTCTTAGCGTCAGGGCGTTCGGGCTTGCCGAATGCCGACGTCCTGCGAAGGCCCGGCCGATCGCGCTCGTCCACCTTCAGCGGAGCCTCGCATCAGTGTCGTGCCACACAGACCGAGAAGCGCGCCAGCGAGCACATACAGGGCAGGCGTCATCAGCGAGCCGGTCGCGTGGAGCAGCCAGGTCACGATGAACTGCCCGAACCCGCCGAACAGCATGACGGCCATGTTGTAGCTGATAGCCATGCCGGTGGATCGAACCTTCGCGTTGAACTGCTCGGCGACTGCGGCCGAGTACGGGCCGATGCCGGCGCCGAAGAGACCGCACAGGATGGCCTGCACGAGCGCGAACCGGTCGGCACTCGGTTGGGCAATGAGCCAGCTGTAGAGCGGGTACAGCGCGAGGATGAGCAGGAACATGGCGAGCTGCATAACCGGCCGCCGACCGAAGCGATCCGAGATTGCTCCGGACAGCGCGGTCATGATGATCATCGCGATGACACCGACGCATTGCCCGGTGAAGGCGCTGTCCAGCGGGATC
>FSWB01000539.1_pt1 | contig 47411 bp, 37 predicted proteins | sample 1637871 | NCBI WGS metagenome assembly FSWB01 (sample SAMEA3914789, study PRJEB12502) | metagenome | biome: forest; material: soil | place: Canada | collected 2011-07-03 | depth 0.3 m
ATCGCGAACGACTCGGCCTTCGGGCTACACGCCTATGTGTTCTCCTCCGACACGCAGCACGCCCAGGCCATCGCGCGCCGACTCGAGGTCGGACGGGTGGCGATCAACGGCATGCAGCACGACCCGCTGGCGCCGTTCGGGGGCTACAAGCAATCGGGCGTCGGCCGCGAGTTCGGCCCGTTCGGATTGGAGTCGTTCCTCGAAGCCAAGACGGTCATGGCTGCGTGATTGCCGCACGGCGACGATCTGGTCACGATACCCAGCCTTGGATAGTCCGAGGTCGTTTTCTATAGGCCCCGCCACTCTTCCAGAGCACTTCGTTCTATGCGACGTTCCGTGCAAGTAGTTTGCAACTGCGATCACTATGTCGCCGTAAGAAAGACGGTATCCCCCAATGGAGAGACGTTCGACACGCCGATCGGTGGATCCGCGGTGTGGCCCCGTTGAATACGCTCGAGCCATCGACCGCTGACTGGCACATGCCTGCGCTGCGCAACCAGACCATTCACTCGGGAGTTGAACCATGGCAAAGGTACTCGTCCTGTACTACTCGTCCTATGGACACATCGAAGCGATGGCAGGGGCCGTCGCGGAGGGCGTCCAATCCGCGGGCGGCACGGTCGTCGTGAAACGTGTGCCCGAACTGGTGCCCGCAGACGTCGCAAAGGGGGCGGGCATGAAGCTGAACCAGACGGCACCGATCGCCACGGTCGAGGAACTCGCCGACTACGACGCGATCGTCTTCGGCACGCCCACGCGGTTCGGCAACATGGCCGCGCAGATGCGCAACTTCCTCGATCAGACCGGGCCGTTGTGGATGCGTGGCGCGCTGATTGGCAAGGTCGGCAGCGTCTTCACCAGCGCGGCGACGCAGCACGGCGGACACGAGACCACGGTGACGGGATTCCACGTCACGCTGTTGCACCAGGGGATGGTGATCGTCGGATTGCCCTATTCGGAGAGCCGACTGATGTCGCTCGGCGAGATCAGCGGCGGCAGCCCGTATGGCGCCTCGACGATTGCGGCGCCTGATGGCTCCCGCATGCCTAGCGAGAATGAACTCGCCATGGCACGCTTCCAGGGGAGTCATGTCGCCAAGATTGCCGCCAAGCTTTTCCCGTGAAGTGGCCTGGCCAGCTTATGCCTCAGGTGCTCGTGTGCCTGCTCGCTTCTTGGTCGCCGCGCCGATTGCAGTGACGTCATCGAGTGCGTCGCTTGCGACGCCACTCCTTGCCTGACCGATGATTGCATCCTCGCGATGCGCATTGCACGCTCACCGCTGCGGTCTTGGCATCGGATATCGTCGGGGTCGCCTGCAGCCGCGTCGCGGATGGGCCGCGAAACGACCAGAGCCCAGACCGATGCGTACGCTTGCGACCGAGGATGAAAGCGATATCAGGATCCGCATGGATCGCCTGCCGGTGACCGCGTTGCACTGCCTTGCGGTTGCACTATGCGCGTTCGGGCTGAGCTTCGACACGCTGGAGATCGCGCTGGGCAGCATTCTCGCAGCCGTGTTCTCGGCGCCGCCGCATTTGGCCCCCGCACGGCAGCTGTCCGTGCTGCTGGGCGCGATTTACGCCGGAGCCGTCATCGGTGCCCCGTTGATGGGCTGGTGGGCCGATCGCCACGGCCGCCGACGTACGTTGACCGTCTTGCTGCTGTGGATGGGGCTGACTTCGCTCACGGCAGCCGCGACCCGTGATCTCCCCGGCTTGGCATGGATGCGCGCCCTGTCCGGTTTGGCTCTCGGCGCCTACCCGCCAGTCATGATCGCGTATCTGACCGACCTGATGCCGCCGCGGCGTCGCGGCTTGATGATCTTCATCGCCGGCGCGATCGCGACGCTCGGGCCGCCGTCTGCCATCTTCCTCGTGCGTTGGCTGAGCCCGTTACAACCGCTCGGCGTCGAGGCCTGGCGTTGGGGTTTTGTTTGCGGTGGCATCGGCGCCAGCATCGTGGGGGTGCTGACGCTGGCGCTCCCTGAATCGCCGCGGTGGTTGCAGTCGAAAGGCCGCGCGGCCGAGGCGCGCGAGGCGTTCTCGTTGTTCGAACGTTCAAACGCAGTGCTGGACGTCCGTGTCGATCCACCAGATGGGCCACATCACGATGGCGTCGATGAGCGGCCTGAAGACAGTTCCACGCCCTTGAGGCGCTCCTGGCCGCAAGTCGCCGCGCTGTACTTCCTCAGTCCGTGGTCGACGGTCGCGTTTCCGCTGCTCTCGGGTGCCGTACTTGCGCACAAGGGATTCAAATTGCCCGACACCCTGCTGTACATCGGCCTTTCGACCTTCGGCCCGACGATCGGCACCGCGCTGGCGGCGACCGCGGTCGATCGCGTTGACCGGCGCGTGGCGCTCATGGCGTGCGCGGCGGCGATGCTTGGGTGCGGCACGGCATTTGTCGCCACGGACTCACCTCTATGGCTGGTGGTCGCAGCCACCGCCTTCAACCTTTTCCTGTCGCTCTACATTCCCGTGTTGAGCGTCTACTCTGCCGAGCTGTTTCCGACTCGCGTGCGCGCATCCTCGCTCGCGGGTGCCTGGGCGCTCAACCGCCTCGGCGCCGCGTTGGCGCCGCTGGTAATGCTACCGCTCCTACGCAACGCGGGAGCGACTTCGATGTTTGCGGTGATCGCTGCGGCATTGCTGGCCGGCATGTTGGTCGTTGTGCTTGCGCCGAAAGGGCGGCAGCGCAGGTCGATCGACTAGGGCAAGGCGCCGCACGGCGTGATCCCCAGCCTTGGATCGACGCCGAGTTCCGCCAGCAGCCCGGATGCCGCGAGCAAATCGGCAGTGGCCAAACCTTCAGTGAATCGAACATAGACGGGTTCGAGCGTCGCTCGCGCACGTTCTGTGTGCTCCTGAGAAACCAGCAGCCGCGCCAGGCTGGTCGCGGCACGCAATTCCCACGCGAGCGCACCTTGTTTCCGTGCGCCCTCGAGCGCCAGTAGGAACAAAGCCTCGGCCTGTGCTTCGATGTCTAGACCGCCAAGTCCCAGCAGGGACTCGCCGCGTGCACGAAGGACCTCTGGCGCGCACCACCCCACCGTGCCCGCCTCGACGCGTCGGCTCGTGGCCTCGTTCAAGAGCCGGACATCGAATGTGGCCAGGTGATCGAGCAATTTGCGGTGGAGCGGCTGGTCTTCCGTCAGGGCCTCGACCGAAATATCGGCGACGCCACCATGCCATGCGAGCACGCCTTCGTACATGCGCCACCACGGTTGCCAGTAGTCGAACGAATGCGTCGACGTCTGCTCCCGCAGTTGTTCGACCCGGCGACGACACTCGTCGTGGTCGCCATTCCAAAATGCGATCGGGATCGTCGCCAGCGCCAGCATCTGGCAAACGGAAAGCGGGGTGTCGGCGAGGGCATGCTCGACACCCTCCTGCGCAACGGCTGCCGCCTGTTCCGCGAAGCCCTGCAACCAGAGGATGCGCGCGAGGACGATGCGCATCGATACCCGGACATCGACGGGTGACGGGACGTACGCGAGCGGTGTCTTGCGGCCGGCATTCTCGAGCACGTCACTGAGCAACGCTCGGGAGCGTGCATGCTCCCCGCCGAAGTGCAGCGATTGCGCCAGCATGCGCCGGGCGATCAGGCGCGACGTCTCGTCCGCCGCATCGTGCGCGACCTGAGCCAGGCGCTCCGCCCAGGATGATGCCGCGGGATAATCGCCCGACTGGAACGCTTCTGCCCACAGCGCCAGGATCGGCCCAGTCTGGTATCGCGCGATGCCCGTCTCGTGCGCGACCTCCAGTGCCCTTGACAGCCAGGGAAGCGACGCCGGCTGATCCGCCTGCAACCGCTGATGAAGCAACGCTGGAAACATGCGCAGGCGCATTTCCAGCAGGGGACGCGGCGGCACAAGCGCAGCAACGGCTTCCAGGGCACGAGCGACCCATTCGCCGTAGTCGGACATCATCTTGGTCTGGTCGGAAAGCGCAAATGCTTCGCAGGTCAGCGTGACGGCGAGCTCGGGATCCCCGGCAGGCGAGAACGCCCAGGCCAGCGCCGCCCTCACATCCGCGATCCACGGTGAATAGGTCTCGCGCCAAACCGTGCGAGTCATCGACTCCCATTCACGCTCGGCCCGTTGCAGCATCTCGCGCAGGTAGAAGGCGTGACGCAGCCGGGTCGCATTGAACTCGTCGTTGTTCCCCAGCTTGGCGGACGCGTAGGCCCGCGTCGTGTCCAGCAAACGAAGACCGGGACTCGTCGCCTGCGGCACGGTGGCGACGAGCGACTTCGCGGCCAAGTCGAGTACCGCGCCCCGAACCTGCCCAGGCGCGTCGCACCCGGCGATGGCCTCCGCCGCTTCCAGGGTGAAGACGCCGCTGAATACGGAAAGGCGTCGCAGAGCGCGTTGCTCGATCGGGGCCAGCAGGTCGTAGCTCCAATCGATCATCGCCGTCAGCGTTCGGTGGCGCGCCGGCGCTCCGCGGCGTCCTCCGCCAAGCGACATCAGGCGCTTCTCGATCTGTCCGATCACTCCTCGCACACTCAGCAACGCGACGCGCGCTGCCGCGAGTTCGATGGCGAGCGCGATTCCATCGACATGGCGGCAGAGCGCAACGATGTCGGCGGCAACAGTGTCGTCGAAGGGCTGGCTCGCTCCGGCGGAGCGCATGCGCTCGACGAACAGTTGCACGCCCGGCCATGCGATCGCCTCCTGTGCGGTGAGCTCGGTGCCCTTTGGCGGCAGTTGCATCGGCGCCAATCGATGGAGCCATTCTCCGCTGGCTCGCAATGGCTCGCGGCTCGTCGCCAGGACATGGAGGCGCGGAGACCCCGACAACAGCGCTTCAACCAGTTCGGCTGCGGATTCGACCACGTGTTCGCAGTTGTCCAGGACGATGAGCATCTGCCTGCGCCCCAGGTAGGCCGTCAGGTGGCTGAGCTCGAAGTCAGACGATACGCCGAGCGCTGAGGCCACTGCGTGGACGATCAACCGTGCGTCGGTCAACGGTGCAAGATCGACGAAGAAGATGCCTTCGGCATAGACGTCGCGGAGTTGGTCGACCAGGGCCACTGCAAGCGTGGTCTTGCCCATTCCGCCGGGGCCGACGATGGTGACGAAGCGACCAAGAGGCAACTGGCCAGCGATGCTCGCGATGGCCTCGTCGCGGCCAAACACGGGCGCCAGACGAGATGGAAATCGCCGCTGCCCAAGGTCGGATGCGATATTCGAGGGCGCTTCGTTCGTGGTTGGCGGTCCGGCCATGATGAATTCGAAGCCCTGGCTCGGGTGGTATTCCACGTGGCCCGCGCTCGCGGCGTTCTCGCGGAGAACGACATTCACCTCGACGACGCGATCCCACAATTCCTTCGATCCAATATGGCCCGACGGTGCGATCTTTGCGAGCAGTTCGGTCCGGCCGAGCGGGCCTCCCTGGCACTCGACGAGTACCGCCAACACGGCGAACGCGTCGCCATGGAGCGGAAGCGCGACGCCGCTGAAACAGAGGCGATCGCGACCCGGGGCCAGCTCGAAGGGCCCGAACGTCTGGCCGACTCCTGGGTCGCGAGCGGAAGGCTCAGCCATGCCTGCCTCCCAGTTGCCGCAGCAGCGACTCTTGCAAGGTGCAGATCAACTCGCGCGCGGCTCGCACGTCAACCGCTTCGAGGTCCTCGACAAATCGACTCGAGATCGGCGCCAACAGCTCCAGTGCTTCGCCCGTCCGGCCTTGATCGCGTCGAAGGGATGCGAGGCTCGTCGCGGCGCGGAGCTCCCAAGCCAGCGCACCCTGAGTCCGCGCGAGGCTCAGTGATCGCAGGAGCAACGCCTCGACTTCGCCGTCGGCGGCGCGCGATCGCTGGCGACGCAGAGTTTCGGCGCGTGAGCGCAAGATCTCCGGCGCGCACCAGCCGACGATGCCTGAGTCGACACGCGCACACGTCTTCGGGACAGCCATGTCATCGACGAGCGTTCCCATCATGTCGAGCGCCTTCGCGCCGCCCGAAGGATTCCAAGAAGCCGTACTCGAGTCTGGGAGGGCGCCCCCTGCACCGCGTCTGGCCAGCACGACGCGGTAGCTGTGCCCCCAGGCGATCCAGAGACTGAGCGCGTAGCGCGTCGAGTGCTCGATCAACTGATCCACCATCGCACGGGCCGCCACGTTGTCGCCACGCCAGAGCGCGATTGGAATCACCGCCAGCGCCAAGGCATGGCAGCGGTACAAGGGTCGACCTCCCGTGGCCAAGTGCAAGGCTTCCAGGGCCATCTGCGTTGCTTGAGCACCGTAACCTTCGAGCCAAAGGGTCCTGGCCAGCAAGATGCGCATCGACACGGCAAGCGGCACCAGTTGCATGCGCCAGCGGGCGTCTCTGCCGTGATCGACCAGACGCGTCGCGAGCTTGCGAGCAGAGTCGTGATCGCCGAGATAGTGACAGCCCATTACCCGGAGACGCTCCGAGAGCATTGGCAGGACGGGATCGGTCGGGCCGTCCGCGAGCGCGCGGATGCGATCGCACAACGCGATGACCGCAGGGTATTCACCGCGACCGAGGGAATTGGCACACATGCCATACAGGGCCTCCAGCGAATATCGCCTGGCATCCACCCGCACGATCAGGTCATCGATGCGAGCGAAGGCCCTCCTTGCTTCATCGGCGTCGGATCCATCGGCCACGATGCCGCCGAAGTGGCACAACGTCGACCGCAAGCGCAGCTCGAGCGCGGAAGCGTCCGGAGCCGACTCTGGAATTGCCGCTAGAGCGGCACTCATTCGCGGGGAGAACTCGTCCCACAGGCCAAGGTCCAACACAAGGTCGATGGCGGCGACCGTCAGGGAGACACCGATCCGGAGGTCACCATCGGGGCCGAATGCCCATTCCAGCGCCGCCCTGACATCGTCGAGCATGGCGGCGTAGCCTCCATCCTGGGTCACGCTGTCGGAATCTTCGCGGATCCATCCCGATCGTTCGAGCAGATCGCGGAAATGCTCGGCGTGACGTCGCGAGATCCGCGTTCTCTCGCCGCTCGCGGCGAGCTTTTCCGCGGCGTAGCAGCGTGTCACGAACAGCAATGCGTACCGGGCCGCGTGGCCATCGACCGCGACAAGGGATTTCGCGACAAGTCCGGAGACGCAGTCGACCACTGTCGCGGGCTCGAGATCCTCGCCGCTGGCGACGGCGACCGCGGATTCGAGCGCAAAGCCGGTACGAAAGCTGGACAAGCGCTGCAGCACCAATCGTTCGTCCGGACTCAGCAGCTTGTAGCTCCAGTCGAGAAGCGCCTGCAGGGTACGGTGCCTGGGCAATGCCGTTCGTCTGCCGCGCTGGAGCAACGCGAACATGTCGTCCATGCGCGAGGCCAGGCCTTGCAGTCCAAGGCTTTCGATGCGTGCAGCAGCGAGCTCGAGCGCCAGCGGCATTCCATCGAGCCGGCGGCACAATTCCAGGACCAGCGGCAGGGTGCTCTCGGTGAGGGAAAAGTCGTGGCAGTTCGCCCGTGCACGTTCAACGAAAAGTTCAACGGCCGGGTACCTCAGCGCCGCATCCGCGAGTAAGGCTTGTCCAGCGGCGGGTGTCTCCAACGGTGCAAGGCGGTACACCCATTCGCCCTCGGATCCCAATGGTTCGCGGCTGGTGGCGACGATGTGGATTCCGCGAGCCGCCTTGAGCACGCGCTCGGACAGTTCAGCCGCGACATCGATGACGTGCTCGCAGTTGTCGAGGACGATGAGCATGTGCAAGTCGCACAGGAAGGCCTCTATCGCAGTCCAGGGCTCCTCCGAGCACACGGCCACGCCCAGCGCCGCCGCCAGCGCGACGGGGACGTGCGCGCCTTCGGAGATCGGAGCCAGTTCGACGAACCGGACGCCGTCTTCGTAGGCAGGCAGCAGCGTCTCGGCGAGCGCGAGCGCTACCGTGGTCTTGCCGATGCCGCCCGGCCCGGCGATCGTCACGAGCCGCTCGCGCGCGACACGTGCGCCCAGGAAGGCGGTGATCGCCTGGCGGCCAATCGGGCGTGTGAGACGAAGCGGTAGGTTGTGCGAGGCCTGCGGAGGAATATCGGCATCCGGCGGATTCGAATGCCCTGCCTCGGGCAGCCAATCGACCTGGCCGACGAAGCAGTAGCCGCGGCCTGTGACGTTCGTGATGTAGCGCGTGCCGTCGCGGCCGTCGTCGAGCACCTTGCGCAGTGCGGACAGATGGACGCGCAGGTTGGTCTCCTCGACGATCGTGTCCGGCCATACGCGCGCGATCAGCTCGTCTCGCGAGATCAGCTCGCCGGGACGCTCCAGGAGCGCTGTGAGCAGCTCAAGCGCGCGGCTGCCCACGGCGACCGGCCGACCGTCTTCCAGCAGGAGTTTGCGCGCGGGCAAGAGAACGAAGCGCCCGAACGTCGATGCGCGATCGAACGGTGTGTTCATGGCATCGAGGCCACCTGGCTCAAAAATCGTAACGCGCCGTCGCCAGCACGGTGCGCGGAGAATCGTAGAACCCGGCGTCCACGCCAAGCGGCGGAATGACCTGGCGTAGCAGGACATACGTCCGGTTGGTGAGGTTCTTCACCTTCAGCGAGAACGACCAGTGGCGCGCCGCCGTCATGTACCCCGCAGCGAGATTGACGTAGGTCTGCGCGGGGATCTTCAACCGCGGCGTATTTGCGACATCCGAGAACTGGGTCGCTGAATACTGCACCGAGGCATTCAGCGTGAGTGACGACCCATCGGCGAACGGCAGCTCCTGATTGATGCTGGAACCCGCGGACAGTCGCGGCGCGTAGGGCAACTGGTTGCCTACGAAGTCGCCGCTTTGTGCACCCGTAGGATTCTCGAATGAATCGATGCGTGTGCGCAGTGCTTCGAGCGTGAGCGTCCAGTCCGTCAGCCTGGTGAGCTTGGCCGCGGCCTCGAAGTCGACGCCGTAGGTCGACGCCTTGCCTGCGTTCACGAGCACCGAGTCTGTCACCAGGACGCCGTTGATCGTCGTGTTGGTCAGCGAGGCGAGATAGTCTCGATAGTCGTTGTAGAAGATCGCGATGTTCGCCGTGAAGCGACCGTCTGCGAAACGGCCCTTACTGCCAGCCTCATAGGTCGTCACTTTTTCCGGGTTGGCTGCCACCTCGGCGGAGGTTAGCGATTGCGCCGCACGATTGAAACCGCCGAACTTCGCACCTTGGGCGACGCTCGCGTAGACGAACACGTCCGGCGTCCATTGGCGGTCGATCCCCAGCCGCGGAAGCACGCCGTCGCGCGAGGTCGACAACTCCGGCGTCACGTAGACGGACTTGGTCCGAGCCTGGTCGGCGTCCGTGTCCCAGAACTGGTTGAGGGCAGTCTGGCGCGTGCGGTAGACGCGCAGGCCCGCGGTCAGGTGCGTCTCCGCATCCAACGCGTAGTTCGCCTGGCCATAGAGCCCCGCATCGACGGTTCGCTGGTGCGTCTGCGCCTCGGTGTAGATGGGAGCAGGTGCGGCAAGCGGGAATTGCGTGCTGTAGCGATGGAAATCGAAGACGTCGCCGACGAGCATCACGCCCGCCGTCAAGTCCAGCGCCGCTTGGTGACCTTGGAGCTGAAGCTCTTGGGAAAGCACGCGCTGGTCAACCGTCTGCGCGATGCCGAATCGCTGGATCACGAGTCCGCCGAAGTCGACAACCGACGGGTCGTCCCGGTAAGCGCGAAAGGCGGAGATGGAGCGCAGCATGAGATTCGGACTGATCCGATCGCTGAGCTTCAGCGACACTCCGCCCGCGTCACGCTCGAAGGCGCCGACGTCCGCCGATGTGTAGGTCACGCGAGCGCGCGTCTGCGGCGCGTTGAGCGGGAAGTCCGTGGTGTTCGTGTCCGAGCGATCCTGCAGGCCGTCGACCGCCAGCACGGCGTCGACATCTGGCGTCGCGGTCAATCGAACCTTGGCGCGAAATTGCGTTGCATCGAGCTTGTTGACACGCTCGTCGAGCGTCGCGTTGTAGCCGAAGCCGTCGTTGCTTCGACGGGAGAACGCGAAACTCCCTGACAGCGGGCCACCGCCCAGCCGGCCGTTCGCATACCCGTGGGCCTCCCGCTCGCCGAAGTTGCCAAGCGATGCCGAGACCCAGGCAACCGGATCGGCGCCTGGATCGCTGGACACCAGCTTGATCGCACCGGCGGTCAGGTTCTGGCCGTACAAGGTGCCTTGCGGCCCGCGAAGCACCTCGATCCGCTCGATGTCCGGGAGATCCCACAGCGCGGTGGCATACCCGCGTACCAACGGAACGTCGTCGACGTAGATGCCCACGGCCTGGCTCATCGCGGGGATCGACACACCGACGCCACGGATGCCGACAGCTTGCGGCTGGTTGCTGAAGCCATTCGGGACAGTGACGCCCGCCACGACTCCGACGATGTCGCTCAACTGGCGGATGGCCTTCGTGTCGATCTCCTGGGCGCCGATCACGCCCTCCGACACCGGCGTCCGGCGCAGCAGGGTCTCGGTGCGCTCTGCCGTCACAGTGACCTCCTGAACCTGGGGTGCGTCGGGCGATGCTACCTCCTGCGAACAGGCAGGGCGATGCGGCACCACCAGCAAAAGGGCGCTTCCGACCAGGATTACGGAGTTCGACCTGCGAAGAGGGGGTTTCCCTGGCCTGCGCATCAAGCGTCCTTCTGCGTCTTCGACCCGGCACGATGCAGGGCTCGTCGGCGACATCATCGGGCAGCTTGCCCTGGGCGCGGCGTGAAAACGTGTGAAATCGGGTGACGGGTACGCACCGGAGGGTCAGTCCACCAACTCGTCCAGGAGCGCACGCGCATCGCGAAGGTCGCGGGTGCCGAAACCTTCGGTGAAACCTTCGTAGGCCGCGGCTAGCGGTGCGCGGGCTTCAACGATCCTGCCCTGCAAGCGGAGCAGGCGTGCGAGGCTCATGGCACTGCGAAGCTCCCATGCCAAGGCTGCCTGCGAGCGTGCCATTTCGAGGGAGCGCAGCAGCAGGGCCTCGGCTTCGACGCGTGCTGAGGAGTCGCTGCCTCGCAGGCTGTTTTCGGCGGCGGCGCGGAGGATCTCGGGGGCGCACCAGCCCACCGTGCCCGCCTCGACACGCGCGACGCATCGTGGCGTCGCGGCCTCTTCGGCCAGGGTGCCGAGCATGTCGGCCTCCGCAGCGAGCGTTGCCGGCACGAGAGGGCCTGTCCCCGCGACGTCCCCGGCCTCGCGTGCCAGCCTGGACGAGAGGATGTTCCGGTAGCTCGTGGCCCAAGACTGCCAATAGGCCTGCGAATAGCGCGCGGACTGCCGGGTCAACTGATCGATCGATGCACCTGCCTTGGCGTGGTCGCCGCTCCACAGCGCAATTGGCACGGTCGCCATTGCGAGCGCCTGGCTGAGCGCCAAGGGATTCTCGCCGGTTGCGTGTTGCACGGCCTCGTCCGCCAGATCGGCAGCCTGATCGCTTCGCCCCTCCAGCCAGAGAATCCGCGCCCGCAGAATCCGCATTGAAACAGCTCGCGGGATATGGCCGATGTACTGTCGATATGCGTGGCCGGCAGGATAGACCAACACTCGCTGTGCAAGCCTGCTCGCGCGCGCATGGTCGCCGAGGTAGTGGCCGCTCAATGCCCGGAATCGGTCCGCGAGCAGCACGGACATCGGATCGTCCGGATCCTTCGCAATCGCGCCGACCCTGTCGGCCAGCGCAGCGGTTGCGGGATAGTCACCCTGTCCGAATGCGTCGGAGCAGAGTCCGAACAGCACTTCGGCCTGGTGTCGCGGAGAGTCCACCCGCCCGGCGAGCTCGATCGCGCGCCCAGCGTTCTCGGCGGTCGAATATCGCTCGCCCCGGGTCATCGGGCCGAGAAATGACCGGGCCGCGCGCAGCCTGAGTTCGGCCGCGGGCTGCTCGGGAGCGAGCTTGTGCACGATCTCGAGTGCAACGTCTACTCGAGCGCGGTATTCGTCGAGCAAGCCGAGTTCGTAGACCAGGTCGAGCGCAGCCACCGTCAGCGACACTGCGACCACAGGCTCGCCGTCATCGGACGACGCCCAGTCCAGCGCAGCACGCACGTCATCCATCACTCGGCTGTGCCTCGCGAGCCATTCGGTTATGGGCATCTTGTCCCGCTCGACGATAGCCTTCTCGAGTACGTTGCACAAGTGTTCCGCATGCCGCGTTCGGATTGCCCTGCGCTCGCCGCTGCCGTCCAGGCGGTCGGACGCATACGCACGTGTCGTGTAGAGCAAGCGATGGCGATGATCGTCGTCTGTCGCGTCGCTTGCCACGAGCGACTTGCCCGTCAGGCTCAAGATGCAGTCCACGACGTCGGCAGCGCCGATGTGATCGCACGCGGCGACGCTGCTTGCCGAGTCCAGCGAGAAGCCGGCGCGGAAGACAGACAGGCGGCGCAGGACGGCGCGCTCCGATTCAGTCAGCAGCGCATGGCTCCATTCGAGAAGAGCCAGCAGCGTGCGATGTCGCGGGAGAGCGGTGCGGCGGCCACGCGTCAACACACTGAACATGTCCGACAACCGGTTCGCGACGCCTTCGAGGCCCAGCTCATGGACACGGCCCGCCGCCAGCTCTATGGCGAGTGGCATGCCGTCCAGCCGACGACACAGGGCACAGACAACGTGCAGGTTGGCAGGCGTGAGCGAGAAGTCGGACGCGGTGGCTGCCGCGCGTTCGACGAACAGCTGCACCGCCGATTGGCGCAGCGCCTCGTCGACCGTCAGTGTCTCGGTGACGGCGGGAACACAGAGCGCCGCGAGACGATGCACCCATTCCCCTTCTGCCTCCAGAGCTTCGCGACTCGTCGCGAGGATGCGGACATTCGGCGCCGATTTCAGGACACGCTCAGCCAGCTCGGCAGCGGCATGGATCACGTGCTCGCAATTGTCCAGCACGATCAACATGCTGCTTTCGCGCAAGAAGGCCTCGAGCGCAGGCCATGGATTGCCGGACGGGTCGTTCACGCCGACGACTTGGGCGACCGCTGCCGGAACGCGTGCGGGGTCAGACAGTGGCGCGAGATCGACAAAGTGCACGCCGTCGGAATGTGCGCTGAACTGGGCCCCGGCCACAGCCAGGGCCACGGTCGTCTTGCCCATGCCACCAGCCCCGACGATCGAGAGGAGTCGACGCGTCGCAAGCTGCGCGGTGATTGCGGCGACGGCTTCTGAGCGCCCGATCATCCGGGTCAGCCGCAGCGGCAGCTTGCTTCGAGCAAGCCCTGGCAAAGGGTCATGCGGCGCGCTGTACTCGATCGGCCCGTTCGGCCGCCCTCGTTCGTCGTCGAACAGTGGCGTGACCGGCGCCACGAAGCAGTAGCCCCGCCCCGGAATCGTCGCGATCAAGCGTGCGCCGTCACGCCCGTCCTTCAACACTCTGCGCAGTGTCGAGACGTGGACCCGCAGGCTGGTCTCCTCGACGATCGTTCGCGGCCAGACGCGGGCCTCGATCTGCTCGCGACTGATCACCTCTCCCGATTTCTCGACCAACGTCAACAACAGGTCAAAGGCTCGTCCGCCCAGGCGAACCGGTAGCCCGTGTTCGAGAAGTACTTGCTCGGCGCCTCGCAGGACGAAGGCACCGAAGGCAAATGCAGCAGGACGAGAGAGGGTCTCCTTCGAAGTCATCGATCCGGTATCTCTTTCACAGGAATTTACGGAGATTCACTCGCCCGCAAGCACGAGGACCTTCATTCTGAATTTTGTCTAATCCGCTGTCCTCGCACAAGGAGAAGGTATGTTCAAGGCATTGCCGAGATCTCGTCCGTCGGCACGCAAGGCATCGGTCCGCGCTTTGGGCAGGCCGCTGATGGGTCTCGCTGTGCTGCTCGCCGGATGCAGCGGCACCGCGAACGCTTCACCGGTGCCGTCGCCCGTCGGTGGCTCGACCGCGATCTCTGCCGCTGCGGCCCCGGCCGAACAGAGGTTCTTTCATCGGAAAGTCGAAGTCAATGGCGTGCGACTCCACGTCGTCACGACGGGCAACGGGCCACCGATCGTGCTGCTGCACGGCTGGGCCGAAACCTGGGCCACCTGGCGGTTCGTGATACCGCGCCTCGCCGCCGCCGGCTATACCGTCGTTGTGCCTGATTTGCGCGGCTTCGGGGACTCGAGCAAGCCGCCTTCTGGCTACGACAAGAAGACGGTTGCGACGGACGTGGTCGCCTTGATGCATGCGCTCGGCTACGAGCGCTTCTATGTCGCCGGCCATGATCTCGGCGCCCAGGTTGCCTACGCGCTGGCGCGGTTCCACGCCCCGCAAGTCGAAGCGGTGGCGTTGCTCGACGCACCGGTCGCCGGAATCCCACCCTGGGACGAATTGAAGGCCTCACCGCGGCTCTGGCATTGGACCTTCTACAACGTCCCAGACCTGCCAGAGACCCTGATCTCGGGGCACGAGCGTGTGTACTTCTCCTGGTTCCATCGACAGTCCGCGGTCGACACCGAGGCTGCCGACAGCGACCTCGAGGAGATCGTCGCTGCCTATTCCCAGCCGGGTGCGCTGCGGGCCGGCCTCGCCTGGTTTCGGGCCTTCGACCAGGACGCGCACGACAACGCCGGCTTCGCGCAGGCTCTCCTGAGCATGCCGGTGCTCGCACTGGGCGGCTCTGGCGGCAATGGCGACGTCCCTTTGCGACAGATGAAGCTCGCGGCGCGCCAGGTCGAGGGCGGCGTCATCGCGGACTGCGGGCACTGGATTCCGACGGAGTGTCCGGCGGAACTCGCGGCGCGCCTCGCGGACTTCTTCAACAGGTCACGTGCGGCCGCCGACGCACGCGAAGGATCGTCGAAAGGGGCAACCAATCATGACCACTGATCGCGTGTCATTCATCGTCCATCTGCCCGTGCGTCCTCAGGCGCGAGAGGCGATGCGAACCACGCTGTTCGAGGTGCTCGACGCCATGTCCGCGGAGGACGATTTCGTCAACACCTGGGTCCACGAGGACCTGTCGAATCCCGACATGATCATCTTGTACGAGACCTGGGCCTGCAGTCGCGAGCAATTCCTCGCGGTCCATCTGGCGAAGCCGTATCGCCAGGCGTTCGAGGCGGCGCTGCCCGGTTTTCTATCGGGCGAACGGCACCTCGAATTCTTGAAGGAAATTCGCGCCTACCCTGGCGTCGCCCCGATCGCAACGGGGCGGTGATCAACGCGTCGCCGGCGCACTCACGGCGCCGTGAGGAACCCGTCGATCAGGTGGATTGTCGCCTGCGGCGCTTCCTCCATGAGCCAGTGGCCAGCGTTCGGCACGACCGCCTCCTGCACATTCGTTGCCGCGTTGCGCATCACGGCTGCCATGTTGGCTCCAAAGGACTTCGCGCCGCCGATGGCAAGCACGGGCATGGGCAGCTTGTTCTTGGAGAACGCGATGTTGTCGGCGACGTCCTTGGCCCCGATCGTGTTGAACTGCGCGAACGCCGCCCTCATTGCGCCGGGCTGTGTATAAATCTTGGCGTAGTGGCGACGCGTCGCCTCGTCGATCTTGGTGGGATCACCGGCGAACTCGTTCCAGAAGCGATCCAGGTAGATGCGCTCGCGGCCGGCGACCAGCCGCTCGGCGTTCGGGCCGTCGAAGTTGAAGTGCCACAGCGCCGGACTGAGAATGATCTGATCCCATGGCGGGATGCCCGGTACCGGCGCATCCATCACGACGAGCTTGTCGGTCTTGTCCGGATAGCTCGCGGCGTAGGCGTAGGCCACCATCGTGCCGATGTCGTGGCCGACGACCGCGGAATGATCCTGACCGAGCGCGGTGACGACGGCACGCATGTCGCCAGCCTGCGACTTCTTGTCGTAGCCACTTGCTGCCTTCGAGGAACGGCCCATGCCGCGCAGGTCCGGCACGATGACCGTGTGCGTCTTTGCGAGATCGGCGGCGAGCGGGCCCCACATGTCGCCCGTGTCGCCAAAGCCGTGGATCAACAGCACGGCCGGGCCCGAGCCGCCGGTACGTACGAAGATCTGTGCGCCATCCTGCATGGCGATCGTGCGCGTCGTGAAGCCCGCAGGCAGTGTCGGCTCCGCTGCCGCCGCGGTGCCGGCGCAGAAGACAGCCAGGGCCATTGACCAGATGAGTGCGGTACGTCTTTTCATGTCGTTTCCTTGGGTGCGTTGGAGGAGCGGTGCCTGCGTTTCGCAAGCCCGTCGTCGCCGTGTGTTTCGGCGTTGGAGAACTTCGTGAGAAATACGTGGTCGACTCACGCGGACTCGAGCGCGGCATCATTGGTGCGCAGCGACAGCGCGTGGCGCGCGAACGCGCCGGCGCCGACGGCCCTGGGCGCGATCGATCCGCCCAGCTCGTCGTCATCGATTTCGAGCAGGCCGCGCCGCTCCGCAACCGCCGCGACTTCCGTGCGACTCGTTGCGTCGAGCTTCTGGAAAATCGCCTTCAGGTGCGACTTCACCGTGCCGATGGAGATGTCCAGCATCCGCGCGATGATCTTGTTGCGATGACCTTCCGCGAGCAGGCGCAGCACATCGGTCTCGCGTGCTGTCAGGACGTCGCAGGCCACGCTGTCCGCGAGCCGACGTGCTGCAACGGCTCCGACGTGACGCATGCCGAAGTGCAACGCTCGCACGCCGTCGACAAGCTCCTCCAGGCGGCAGCCGACGATCAGGTAGCCGCGGGCCCCTTGTTCGAGGGCCCGCCGGATGTCTTGCAGGCTCTTGCGCCCGGTGACGATCAGCACGTTGGGGATCGGGTGCCGCCTGTCCGCATCGCCGGAGCGGGCGAGCGCAATGAGCGACAGGCCCTCGTCATAGTCGGTGACCACGACATCGCCGGCACCGACCTCTGGCTGGCCTGGCACGCCACGCGTGAACGCGGAGGAGGCGGCAAGTTCGAAGTCTGGCTGTACCCCGAGCGTCGCGGCCAAGCCCGCAGCCACGAGTGGATCGCTGTGGCGGATGTATATCTTGATGGATTCGAACGCGCGCATGGCATCCCCTCGCACTGATGGGCGATGCCAAAACGGCCGCCCCGCTGTGAGCTAAGGTTCGCGCAGGTGCCGCAAACAGGCGAGTGAATTAGCGCTAATGTTCGTGAAGGCACCGCACGACGCCCACACCAGGATTTACATCCCAGCCGCCGTGCGAGGGGTTCGCATCACGTGGAAGCCAGCAGGTCGCGCGCTGCAACCAGGTCAGCCGTGTCCAGGCCCTCGCTGAAGCTGGACAGGACCGCGGCCAGCAGTTTGCTGGCCTCGGCGAGGTCGCCAGTTCGATACGACCGTCGAAGCCTCAGCAAGCTCATCGCGCAACGCAGTTCCCAAGCGACTGCACCCTGTCGGTGCGCGAGATCCTTGGCGCGAAGAAAGATCGCCTCAGCCTCCAGGGCTGCCTCCGCGACGTCACGGCGCAGCAACTGTTCGCCACGTGCACGCAAGATCTCTGGGGCGCACCAGCCGGTCACGCCGTCCAAGGCGCGAGAAAGCGTATCGCTGTCGACCCAACCCTCGATGAGCGTCGCCACGCAATCGAACTCCTTCGCGTTGGTCGTGTGAGTGAGGAGCCCGTCGATTGCGTCGATCCCCCCGGTACCCGACGCCATATGCAATCTGCGTACCTCGAGCGCAACTTCGAAGCTGCGTGCCCACGATGCCCAGTAGTCAGACGCGTTGTCCACCGCGGCCGTCTTCAGGCGAGCGACGAGCGCCCGCGCTGCGGGATCGTCGCCTCGCCAGAGCGCGATCGGGCAGGCGGCGACGCCCAGGCTTTGCGTGAGCGGAATTGGCCCAGCGTTCGCGGCGATGTCGACGCACTCGGCGGCCATCTTCGAGGCTTGGTCGGGGTAGCCCTCGAGCCAGAGGATGCGCGACAGCAGGATACGCATGGAGACCGCACGCGGAACCGGCGACGTGTAGCCGGGAGGCATGTGAATGGACGGATGGCGCATGACGCGTTCCGCGAGCGTCCGCGCCGATGCATGGTCGCCCAGGAAGTGCCGCGCCTGCGCGAGCAGCCGGTCCGAAAGCAGGATGGCCGGTGGATCGACTGCGCGGCGCGCGAGCTCGCGGACGCGCTCGGCCGCGGCGCTGGCCGTCGGGTAGTCTCCCGTGCCGAAGGCACTGACCCATCGACTGTATTGCGCCGTGATTTCGTAGCGCGGTTCGGAAAGCTGCGTGGAGAGTTCAAGCGCACGACCGAACACGGTTGGCTGCGCAAATCGTTGCCGTGTGGATGCGCCGCTGCGGAAACACAGTGCCGTGGTCAGGCGCAGCTCGAGAAGCGGCTGCGGAGGCGACAGCAAATGCACCTGGATCAGCGCGCGCTCGATGAGCTCGTGGAATTCGTCCAGCAAGCCGAGCTCGTAGACCAACTGCACGGCTGCCGCCGTGAGTGCGGCACCCAGCGCCGGATCGCCGTCGTTCGAGAAGCACCATTCGAGCGCGGCGCGGATGTCATCGATGGCCGTGCCGTAGATGGCCGTCCATTGCTCGCGTGCCATCGTGTCCCAGTCGGACTCGGCGTTCGTCGTCAGATCGCGCAGGTGTTCGGCATGGCGCCTGAAAACTCGGGATGCGTCGTTGCCTTGCATCAGTCGCTCGAAGGCATAGGCCCGCGTGACGTCCAGTGAACGGTAGCGGATCACGTCGGTGCCGGTGTCCATCGACAGCAGCGACTTTGCCGCAAGGTTCATCACGCACTCGACGACCGCGACCGCATCCATCTCGTCGTCCGCAGTGACAGCGATCGCCGCTTCCAGCGTGAAAGCCGACTTGAAGGCGGCCAGGCGCTCGAACACGCGTTGCTCGCTCGGCGCGAGCAGCGCGTAGCTCCAGTCCAGCATGGCCGCCAGCGTGCGGTGGCGCGGCGAAGCGGTGCGACGTCCGCGGGTCAGCAGTTGCAAACTGTCCTCGAGACGTGCCGCAAGGCCGTGCACGCCGAGCGCTTCAACGCGCGCCGCGGCAAGCTCGATGGCCAATGGGATACCGTCGAGCCGGCGGCAGACCTCGCAGAGCACTGGGGTCGATTCGTCGGAGAGCTCGAATGTGTCCGAGGTTCCCATCGCGCGCTGGACAAAGAGCTCGATGGCCGGAAAGGTCATGGCCTCGACAGCCGACAGTTCGCCGATCGTCGGTGGCATCTCGAGCGGACCGAGGCGGTAGACCCATTCGCCTTCGGCGTTCAGCGGCTCACGGCTGGTTGCGAGCACGCTCACGCCAGCGGCCCGACGCAGCACGCCCTCGGCCAGGGCGGCTGCCGCATCGATGACATGCTCGCAGTTGTCCAGCACCAGCAATATCTTCTTGTCGCCGAGGAACGCGATCAGCGCGGAGAGCGAATCGTTGACCGGTACCGAGATCTGCAGCGCGGTCGCGAGCGTCGTGGGCAGCCATTGCGGGTCGACGACGGGAGCAAAGTCCACGAAGCGCACGCCGTCCGGGAACGATCCGAGCAGTTCTTCAGCGGCGGCGAGTGCGAGCGTGGTCTTGCCGATGCCACCCGAACCTGCGATGGTGACGAAGCGGCGCAACGGAACCAAGGCGGTCAACGCGGCGACGGCTTCGGCGCGGCCGATCATCGAGGTCAGGCGAACGGGCAAGTTGTGCGAGCGCGGGGCTGTCGCTTCACCATGCGAAGCCTGCGGGGCTTGTGCGCGTTGCACAGGCGCGACGAAGCAGTAACCGCGCCCCGGCACGTTGGTTATGAAGCGTGCCCCCCGGTGGCCGTCTCCGAGCGCCTTTCTCAACGCGGAGACGTGCGCCCGCAGGCTGGTCTCTTCGACGATCGTTCGAGGCCATACGCAAGCCTCGAGCTCCTCGCGGCTGACGACTTCGCCGGCGCGTTCGACGAGCGCCGTCAACAGATCGAACGCACGGCTGCCCAGGCGCACTGGTTTGTCGCCTTCGAACAATTGCTTGCGCATCCTGAAGAGTCGAAACGGGCCAAACGCGAGCGGTTGCTCCGGGCGTTCGCCTGCGTTGTCGGTCATGCCTTGCACTCCACCATTGGCCTCCGCGTCGCTGCCCGGGTGGGCGCTTCGCCGCAATTTGACGAAGCGATCGTACCCCTCCGGTGGTGGAGGGAGGTTCCCTCCAAAGGGATTGGACGCACGTAGCGCCAACCGGGAGGATGGCTTGGGACAGGATCCCGCGAAACACCTTTCACCTAGGAGATTGACATGCTCGGACTCACCCCACTCGGCGCACTCCACACCTTGATCAGCCTGGTTGCCGTGGTTGCCGGCTTTGCCGCCGTTATCCGGGACAGGGAGATCAATCCGTCCAACGGCCTCGGGCGGACCTACCTGATCGCGACCGTACTCACGTGTCTGACCGCGCTCGGCATCTTCCAGCACGGCGGCTTCGGCAAGCCGCATGCGCTCGCGATCATCACGCTGGTCGTGCTCGGTGTCGCGGGCCTGGCGCGCCGGACGTCGCTGTTCGGCGGTGCCGCGCGATACGTCGAGACGGTCGGCTATTCGGCGACGCTGTTCTTCCACATGGTCCCGGCCGTTGCTGAGACGGCGACGCGGCTTCCTGCGGGGGCCCCGTGGGCGGCGAGTCCGGATGCACCCGTCGTGCAATCCATCACTGCCGCGTTGTTTGTGGTCTTCCTGCTCGGGGCCGCACATCAGGTGCGCAGACTCCGTGCGAGCGGACCAACGATCCGGATCGTACCGACGATCGAGCTTTGACATCGACGTCTCGACACCGCCTGGCCAGCGACGCCCAACACATCGATCAAGGAGGGCCGTCATGTGCGAATTCTTCACCTCCAGGCTCACGCCAAGGGCTAGTCTTCGTCCCGGAGATTCGTCGCAGTACCAGTTCGCCACCATGGCGCGACGCTATCGCGACGGCGGCGGACTGCTGACGTGCAACGAGGTCGCACAGCTCGTAGGCCGGCATGCAGACCAGTCGACGTCGCGCGTCGCGCACTGGATCGTCGACCGCAGCGTGGTGAGTTTGTCGTGGCGCGCGCAGATCTGGCTGCCGTTGTTCCAGTTCGAGTTCTGCGACATGTCGTTGCGTCCCGGTACGGAGCGCGTCGTGCGCGAACTGGCGCCGGTCTTCGACGACTGGGATCTCGCCGTGTGGTTCACGAATCCGAACGGCTGGCTCGACGACGCAATGCCGCTCGACGTGCTCGCGTTCGATCTGGCGGCCGTTCTGGAGGCGGCCCGCGCGGATCGGTTCGTCGCGAAAGGCTGACGGTGCACGGACGCTGCTTTGGGCGTTCAGAGCTTCGGAAACGGCTGACTTCAACCCAGGCACACCCGCTCTACGGGTTGCCCAGCGCGGCGAGCATGGCGTCGTTGAACCGCGGCGCATCCTCGATCTGCGGAGCATGCCCGAAGCCGGAGAATTCGACCAACCGGGCGTGCGGGATCCGAGCCGCGGCTTCCTTGCCGAGCACCTCATAGTGGCCCACGCGAGCCTTGACATCGGGCGGCGCGATATCGCTGCCGATGGCCGTGGTGTCGGACGTGCCGATCATCAGCACGGTCCTCGGCTTCAACAACGGGAGTTCGTAGTAGACGGGCTGGGTGAAGATCATGTCGTAGATCAGCGCCGAGTTCCAGGCCACGATTTCGTGTCCTGGCCCTTGGTTCAAGCCAGCCAGCATGTCCACCCACTTCTCGTACTCCGGCTTCCATCGATTGACGTAGTACGTCGCTCGCTCGTACTGCCGGACGCTCTCGGCGGAGACCTTCAACTCTCGCTGGTACCACTGGTCGACGGTGCGGGTGGGCACGCCGAGCGCCTTCCAGTCCTCGAGTCCGATCGGGTTCGCGAGTACCAGCGCGTCCGTCGCCTCGGGATACATCAACGCATATCGCACGGCCAGCATGCCACCGGTGGAATGACCCACCACGCTGGCGTGCGCGACATCGAGTTGCCGCAGCAACGCGGCTGTGTTGGCGGCCAGTTGCTGGAAGCTGTACTGGTAGTGCGCGGGCTTGGTGGAGGCACAGAAGCCGATCTGGTCGGGCACGACGACGCGGTAGCCCGCGCGGCGCAGCGCGTCGATCTGGCTGTCCCACGTCGCGCCGCAGAAGTTCTTGCCGTGCATCAGGACGACAGTGCGGCCATTGGGTGCGACCGTCGGAGCGACGTCCATGTAGGCCATCTGGAGCGATTCGCCTTGTGACGTGAATGCGAAATGCTTGAGCGGATAGGGGTAGTCGAATCCCTGCAGCTCGGGCCCATAGGCCGGAGCGGCTACAGCGGCGCCGACGGCCAGGCCAAGGGCGAATGCGGTGGACGCACTGGCGATCCGTGTGAACGTATTCATGCTGGCTTCTTCGTGGAACGTCAGAAGGCGCTCTTGACCACGCCGCCATCGACGCGAAGCGCGGCACCCGTGGTGGCCGATGCAACGGGACTCGCTACGTATGCCACGAGCGAGGCGACCTCCTGCGGCGTCGCGAAGCGCTTGATCAGCGACGTGGGACGCACGTGCTCGAAGAACTCTGCTTCGACCTGCTCGAAGCTCTTGCCGTTCGCACGCGCCATGTCGCCGACGAAGTCGCCGACACCGCGCGACTTCGTCGGCCCCGGCAACACGCTGTTGACCGTGATGCCGGTGCCGGCGACCGACTCCGCCAGGCCGCGCGAGACCGCGAGCTGCGCAGTCTTGGTCATGCCGTAGTGGATCATCTCGGTCGGGATCTGCACCGCACTCTCGCTCGAGATGAAGATGATCCGCCCCCAGTTGGCCTGCTTCATCGCGGGCAACACGAGACGCGCGAGACGGACGCCGCTCAAAACGTTGACGTCAAAGAAGCGCCGCCAGTCCTCGTCGGGAATGTCCTCGAACGCCTTGGGCTCGAAGATGCCGAGGTTGTTGACGAGGATCCCGATGCCGGCATGACGTCGCACGACGTCCTGCGCGGCATCGGCGAGACTCAAGTCGCCCGCATAGCCATCGACCGCGCCGCGCGTCTCCGCACGGATGCGATCGACCGCCTCATCGACGGCAGCTTGCGTCCGGCCGTTGACGATGACGCGCGCGCCCTCCTGGGCCAGCGTCCGCGCGATGGCGTAGCCGATGCCGGCCGTGCTGCCGCTGACCAAAGCCAGCTTGCCGTCGAGTTGCAGGTCCATTTCGAATCTCCTTGCCGTGCGATCGAGGTCGGCTCGCGTCAGGTCCGCGTGATGGAGGCTCCGCCGTCGACGAGGGACGCGGTGCCGGTCACGAAGGTCGAGTCGTCGGACGCGAGGTACAGCACCGAGCGTGCCAGTTCTTCCGGCTGCGCGGCGCGCTTGAGCGCATGCAGCCCGTTCACGAACGCGGTCTTCTCGGGGGTGTCGTTCATCGCGCGGTACATGTCGGTATCGACCGCGCCGGGCAGGATCGCGTTGACGCGAACGCCGCGCGGCCCGAACTCGGCGGCCAGCGTCTGCGTCAGGCCGATCAGGCCCGACTTGCTCGCGGCGTACGCAGCGATTCCCGGGAACGCGAACGTGTGGCCCACGAATGTGGAGGTGAAGATGACGGAGCCGCCGCCATGCTTGAGCATCTCGGCGATCTGGTGCTTCGCGCCGAGGAAGGAGCCGGTGAGGTTGATGGCGATGGCGTCGCTCCAGCCCGCTTCGGACACGGTCGTGCTGTCGCCCGCCTCGCCAAGCGTGCCGGCGTTGTTGAAGGCGATGTCGAGGCGACCGAACTTCTTGACGGCGACACCGACCAGATCCGTGGCGAAGCTCTCGGAGCGGACGTCACCCGCGACCGCGACGGCCGAGCCGCCGGCCCGTTCGATCTCGGCGACAAGGCTGTCCAGTTCGGCTTGGCGCCGTGCTCCGACGACGACCTTCGCGCCCTCGGCAGCGAAGAGAAGGGCGGTGGCCCGGCCGATGCCGGAGCTGGCGCCGGTGACGATGGCGACTTTGTTCTGCAGGCGATTCATGATGCGTTTCCTTCAGGTGTGACCGCGCGGGCGCGGCCCGGGAGTGGCGGGTGGTCTCCTTGATCACCCGAAACGGCGATCGCTTCGACCACCGATGTCGACGTACTTGGATCCGCGCTTCTGCGGAGCAAGACCGGCTTTGTGAATGATCGATACGACTTTTCAGAACAGACAGGCGCATCCGGATGGACCTCGCCTCTGAAAGGAACATCCCTACGTCGCGCCCCTCGCGCTCTCGACATCGAGTGAATCGGACGCAGCGAGCGCGGTGAGGATGACTAGCGGCAGCAGCAGCGCCAGCATCGAGATCTGCTGCACCACGAGGCCGCCTGCGATCGCGCCGACGCCGAAGGCAACGATGGGCCAGAAGAACTTTCCGATCCGTTGGCGCAACGCGTCGTCGGCGGCGCCCCGTAGCAAGTCGACGACGTCGATCACGAGCTGCGTGACGTTGCCCGTCATCACCGTGGTCGGGCTCAGCGTGTGCCAGACGAGCCGGCCTGCAGCGTTCTGCACGCCCATCGCGGCCGCGGCGAACAGGCCCGTGGCGATGGCGGCGGAGGTCTCGGTGCTCGTGAATGGCGCGGCGCGCCAACCCGAGGCGGCGCTCGCCAACAACAGCAGGGCCTGGAGGACGAGGAGCGGCCTGCTGCTCCGCTGGCCCCGCGCCGTGGAGTACAGCACCAGTATCCGCGCCAGCGCGATGCCCGCGATGAAAGCGGGAAATGCCAGGAATTTGAGGACCACGCCTTGTCCGGGATGCGCGAGCTCTGCACCGATCAAGACGAAGTTGCCCGTCACGTGCGCAGTAAAAAGTCCGAAGAGCGCGACGAAGAAAACCGTGTCCACGTAACCCGCGATGAAGCCCAGACCGGTTGTTGCGAGCGTGAGGCGATTCATGGCCAGGGTGCGGTGTTGCAATGAGCCTCGACGTTCAAGCCTGACGCGGGATTCGGACGAATGACGTCGTGCCATGCCACGAGCACGAAGCCCCCGATCAGCCCGAGGTGTTCGAAGAATGCATTGGCTGCCATGAAGCGATCCGGCGGCCCGAGTTCCCAGAATCGATTCGCGAGGAGAGTCGCAGCCAGCGTGAAGACAGCGAGCGCCGAGGCGGCGGCCCAGCGCCAGACGCCCGCGAGGATCAGCGCCGACGCCCCCAGCTCAAGCGTGATGACCGCCAAGGCAATCGGTGCCGCCGGCGTCTGGCCGAAATGACGCATCTCGCCAACCGCGCCGGCGAAATCCAGTGCCTTGTCGAGGCCCCCTTGCAGGTAGGCCGCGCACAACGCCAGCAAGGCGAGCCATCGGATTGTTTTCATGATGCTTCAGACCGCCCAGCAGCCACAGCCCAGCGCGCCCCAGAATCCCTTGAGATCCGACGCAGGCACGGTGCGGCGGGAGGCCGCGAGATGATCGTGCCCATGGACAAGGCAAGCCTGATTGCAGCCGCACCCAGCCATTGCATCCCGCCGCAACACCGACTGCAGCGGCGCGCCCACGACGTCGGACTTCCGGTGATACCCGACGAAGCGACGCACGGGTGACCATTCCGGCATGGCGGGCGGCGGGCCGCCGCTGTCCCAGGTTGCAAACGCGCCGGCACCGTAGACCACGTTGCCGCCGACGATCGTCAGCAGCGCCGTCGTGTCCGGGATGTCGCTCTCGGGGCAGCCGAAGAAGTCGCGATCCGGCACGACCAGGTCGGCAAGCGCGCCTTCGCGGATCACGCCCTTCGCTCCGACTTCATTGGAGAACCACGCCACCTTTTCGGTCCACAGGCGTAGTGCTGTCTCGCGGTCGAGGCAGTTGGCCTCGGGATAGAGCCTGAGTCCGCCAACCGTCGAGCCGGTGATCAGCCACGACAGCGAAACCCAGGGGTTGTGGCTCGACACCCGCGTCGCGTCCGTGCCGGCCGAGACGTTCACGCCCTTGGCCAGCATGCGCGCGATCGGTGGCGTGTTCTCGGCCGCCTTCGCCCCGTAGCGTTCGACGAAATACTCGCCCTGGTAAGCCATGCGGTGCTGCACCGAGATGCCGCCGCCGAGCGCAGCGATGCGGTCGATGGACTCGTCGGAGATCGTCTCGGCATGGTCGAAGATCCAGTGCAGGCCTTCGAGCGGGATGTCGTTGTCGACCCGCTCGAACACGTCGAGCGCGCGTCGGATCGTCTCGTCGTAGGTCGCATGCAGTCGCCACGGCCAGCGGTTCTGCGCGAGGATGCGCACGACTCCCTCGAGGTCGTCTTCCATCTGCGCGCCCATTTCGGGGCGTGGCTGGCGGAAGTCCTCGAAATCGGCCGCGGAGAAGACGAGCATTTCGCCCGCGCCGTTGTGGCGGAAGTAGTCGTCGCCCTGCTTGTATTTCGACATGGCGGTCCAGCGCAGGAAGTCGTCCCTCTCGTGTTGCGGCTTCTGCGTGAACAGGTTGTAGGCGATGCGTACCGTGAGCAGCTTCTCGTCGGCGAGTTGCTGGATCACCTTGTAGTCATCGGGATAGTTGTGGAAGCCGCCGCCGGCGTCGATCACGCTCGTCACGCCCAGGCGATTGAGCTCGCGCATGTAGTGGCGCGTCGAATTGAGTTGGTACTCGTAGGGCAGCGTTGGCCCCTTGGACAGGGTCGAGTAGAGGATCCACGCGTTGGGCTTGGCGAGAAGCAACCCGGTCGGGTTGCCAGCGCCGTCGCGCACGATCTGGCCACCGGGAGGCTCGGGGGTGTCCTTCGTGTAGCCGACCACGCGCAATGCCGCCGCGTTGAGGAGCGCGCGATCGTAGAGGTGCAGGATGAAGACCGGCGTGTCCGGCGCGATCGCGTTCAGTTCGTCGAACGTCGGCAGGCGCTTCTCCACGAACTGCTGCTCGGTGAAGCCGCCGATGACGCGCACCCATTGCGGCGCCGGCGTGACGTCGACCTGCTTCTTCAGCAGCGCCATTGCGTCCGTCAGGCTGCGAATGCCGTCCCAGCGCAACTCCATGTTGAAGTGCAGGCCACCGCGGATGACGTGGATGTGGCTGTCACACAAGCCGGGCAGCGCCGAACGCCCGCCCAGGTCGATCAAGTGAGTCGTGGTGCCGGCCAGCGGCATGACTTCCGCATCCGCGCCGACGCGGACGAAGCGGCCGTCCTTGATGGCTACCGCGGTGGCGGTGGGCCGCGCGCGATCCAGCGTCGTGAAGCGGCCATGGTGGAGGATCAGGTCGGGGACGTTGGCTTCAGCCATGGCGATGTTCTCCGGTGTCGTGGGTTGCAGCTTCTGAATTTCGGGCGAGTAGGGTCTCGGCCTCCTTGCACTGAGGCAATTGGCCGAAGACGTGCGGCTTCACCTGGTCGTCCATCCAAGACGCTTCCTTCTCACTGCCCAGCGCGTGCCGCACCAGCGGCGGAATCTGCTCGCCGAGGAGGATGCCCAGCAGGCCGACGAGCGCGACGACGGGCGGCGCCGGCGAGCGCACGCGCAGCACGGCGTAGATGATCCCGACAAGCAGGCCGACCGCGAGCGCGACCAGGTAAGACTTCATGAAGGACTCCAACGATGCACGGTGACGGGTGCCGTCCGAGCGGCGTGAAATCCAGTTTCTTCGCGTCCGCTTAGCCCGCAATCTCTCGTTGGAGGGAGTCGTTCTCCCCCAGCCTTGCGCGACGTCGCTGCCACCGAAAAGGCCTCCTGCGAAGGAGGGAGGCGATGTCTCGCCAACAGGAGAGTCGCGCGACCTCACGGCCGCCTACGCTGGCCCCGGCATCGAACGTTAGACGTTTTGCGCGATGCCGTTCCCGCCTCGCGTGGCGGTCGTACACCTCCTGGAGAACCGTATGAGCAAGACCGATTTCGTTACACCCGACAACTCAGCCGTCGTGCTGATCGACTACCAGCCCGCGATGTACCAGGGCGTCCAGAGCCATGACCGGCTGGGCGTCGTGCACAACGTCCAGGTACTGGCCAAGGCCGCGCAGGTATTCGGGCTGCCGATCGTGTTGTCCACCGTCGCCAAGGATTCGTTTTCGGGCCCGTTCATGCCCGAAGTGACCGAGCTGTTCCCCAAGGTCAAGGTCGTCGACCGCACGTCGATCAACGCGTGGCTCGATGCCGGCTTCCGCGACGCCTTGAAGGCGACGAAGCGCAAGAAGATCATCCTCGCCGGGCTGTGGACGGAGGCCTGCGTCATGTTCCCGTCGCTCGACCTGCTCGCGGCAGGCTACGAGGTCTATGTGCCCACCGATGCCTGCGGTGACGTCACGCCCGAGGCGCACGAACGCGCGGTCGCTCGCCTCGTACAGGCCGGTGCCGTGCCCGTGACCTCGCTGCAGGTGCTCTTCGAATTGCAGCAGGACTGGGCACGTGGCGAGACCTACGGTGGCGTGATGGACATCCTCAAGGCGCATTCCCCGTACGGGATCCAGGTGCGGTTCTCGAAGTGGGCGCTCGGGGAACACGCGAGCGAAGGCGCTTGAACGCCTGATTGGCGCCCCTCGATGACTCGATCGGTCGATACGGCCTCCCCTCATCGAGGGTGTCAATCGTCGAGCCGGCCCGCAACAGTGGGAGCAATCCGTCGCGGACGTCTCCGCACCGGCCTTTTCCAAACGAAAGGACACTTCATGACCTCCGTCTCCCCCATGATCGCCGCAGCGCTGGCCGTCTCCCTGGCGGCCCAACCCGCCGAGGCGCGATCCGACCGCGTGCAGTCCGTCGGATCAATGACCTTCGCGGACGTCGACACGCTGATCGTCTCCGACTGGCGCGGCGGCGAACTGCACGCGCTGACGCTGCCGCCCGCGCAAGGCACCGGCAAGCCGTTCAACCTGCTGGACGTCTCGTCGTCGATCGCGAAGGCGCTCCACACGCAGCCCGACAAGCTGCGCTTCGAGGATCTCGCCTTCCGACCCGACGCCGAGATGGCCTACATCAGTCTGTCGGTACTTCGAGCCACGGGCAGCCCGGCGCCGGCGATCGTGGCGGTAGACGCTTCCGGCCACGTCAGTGCGATCGATCTCGCGAAGGTCAAGCACGCGTCCATGCCGATCGCTGGCGTTCCGGCGCCCGACAAGATGCTGTGGCGCGACGTGCCGGAGGCCACGCTGACCGTGACCAACATGACGGTCTACGACAAGAAGCTCTACGTGGCAGGCCTGTCGAACACGAGCTTCGCCTCCACGCTGCGCATCTACGACTTGCCGCTCGGCAACGCCGGCACCGCCACGAGCGTCGAGATGTACCACCCGGTGCACAACCAGCTTGAGACGCGCGCTCCGATCCGCGAGATGACGATTGTCTCCCTCGACGGTGAGCCGACGCTCGTCGCCGCATTCACCTGCACACCTCTCGTGACGATCCCGCTGAAGGATCTGAGGGACGGCGCGCACGTGGTGGCGAAGACCGTTGGCGAACTGGGCTGGGGCAGCGCGCCAGTCGGCATGGTGACCTACGACACGGAGCAGGGTCAGATCATCCTGCTCGCCAACTCGCGCAAGGCGGCCGACCTGTTGTCGGTCGCCGACATCGCCAAGGCGTCCGCGCAGCCGGGGCTGAAGACGCCGATCAAGTGGCCGACGGATCCGCTGCTCGGTGTGAGGGCGACCTACATTCCCCTCTCGGGCGTCGCACGGATCGGCGTGCAGGACAAGGACTTCCTCGCTGCGCTCCGCCGCGACGAGGAGTCCGGCGCTATGGAACTCGTGTCCATGCGCAAGGGCGCGTTCTTGCGCCTGAGCGACTTCGTAAACGAGTACGACTTCGCGGACTACCGGTATCCGGCGGATGACGGCTGGCATGGCGTGCATCATCAGTTGCGCACCGACGAGGGCTATCCGGACCTGGCGGTGCGGGCGCAGCAGTGAAAACGCTCGCCCTGGCGACGGCGCTCGCCTGCTTCTCCTGGCAGGCGAGCGCCGGCCCGGCGTCCGCGCAGCGCGCTGCGATCTACCCAAGCGGGCCCGCCGTCCCGGAGAACCTCTTGCGCATCGAACTGCGCTTTGATGCGCCGCTGCGGGTGCCGCTGGATGTCAATGACGTCAAGCTGCTCGACGCCCAGGGCCACGAGATCCCAGACGCGTTCCTCGACCTCGGCCTGCCGAGCGCGGATGGTCGGCGCGTGACTTTGTTGATGCACCCTGGGCGGGTCAAGACGGGGGTGGGCGCCAACGAGCGGCTCGGGCGTGCGCTCCATCCTGGAGAAACGGTCACGCTGGTCGTTGCTCACCCGTCGCTGGCTCATCCCGTCGCGAAGACCTGGCGGATCGGCGACTTCGACGCGGCTCCGCCGCAGCCTCGTACCTGGCGCGTCGAGCTTCCACATGCGGGGAGCCGCGAACCGATCATCGTCAGGCTGGGTGACCCGATCAGTTCGACGGCTGAGGCCCTGATCGCGGTTCGTGATGGGCAGGGGCGCCGCGTCCCCGGACGCGTGCGACTGGAGGGCGGCGAGACCGTCTGGCGTTTCACTCCGCGCCAGTCTTGGGATGTTGGCGCCTATGCGGTCGTTGCCCACCCCGACCTTGAAGACCCCGCCGGCAATCGCGTCTGCGCAGCGTTTGAACAGGTCGTCGAAAGCCAAGTGGCTTGCGACGCACAGGCCGAACTACCGTTCTCCGTGCGCTGAACGTACTGATCGCGCGGTCGTGCGAATGGTTTCACCTGACCCGCGTCTGCCTATCGGCCGTCACCTGAGAGCGCAGTTTTGCTAGCCACCGGGGCGGCGCGCACGCCAAGGAAGTGCCCGTCCTCATTGCGGCGAAAAGCGGACAGTCGACTCGTGTCTTCGGACGACGGCTCCCGCTGCAAACCGGCCGTCGTCTGCATCGGACCAGGAGCTATGGGTTCGTCGCGCAGCGACTACGCCCTCATCTTCGCCAAAAAAATACCTCGCATATGGAGCAGAGGCACACGCCCCTGCTCTACTTTTCTTGCCTTAGCCTCGACCGGTGCATCAGGGCGATGCTTGTGCCTGCCGGATGCAAGCCAGTGACGCTTCCGCCATGTCGCGTGCCAGTTCGGGGGATGGCATATCCCCGCTCGTCGAAGCGAGACGCAGCTCCTCGGCAGTGTGCTTCACCCGTAGTCGGTCATAGGTGCATGAGCAGACTTCCTCATTTCGCAGTGCCATGTTGCACGCGACGAGGTACGACTTCTTGGCGCGCGACTCCTCACTTGAGCACGCAGCCAGGGCCCCCAAGAGCACGAGCAGTGCCGCGGTAGTGCGAGTCGGTCGAAACGTCATCGCAGCACCATCGCCACGGCGACAAACACACCGATGCACAGGCCGATCAGCTGTGGCCCGACCGCCCAAAACAGTTTTGTTCCAAGCAGGCTGAAGAACCCGCCGTTCGTGATGACGAAGTCGGGGCGGACAGCTCGCCGCAGGGCATCACCGACCAGCGCGAGCACGATGCCGGCGACGGAGCCCGCGCATACGGCAACAATCTTTGCAAAGAGGCTTGCGCTCAGAACCAGTGGCGAATTGGTGACGGTGCAGGATACGATCGAGAGCGCGACTGCCACGATTCCCCAGACGATCGCGGACTGCTTGAGTTGATTGCTGATGACCATGGAATTCTTCCTTCTTGGACAAGTTGAACGTGGATGAAAGAGCGCCCCGCTTGCAGCGCTTCACGCCTTCGCGCGCACTGCCCGGGACGCGGGGTATTTCGTAGGTTTACGACCCCGACACGAACGTCGTGGTGGAGTCGATCGCGCACACGCCGTAAGCACCCGAGTTGTTGGCGATCGCCGTCACCGCGTTGCTGCACCAGGTGGTCATCTGGGCCGCATTGGTCACGACCACCGATGTGAGCCCAGCGTTGCCCTTGGCGTTGAGGCTTTGCGGGCCTGAGATCTGGCCGATCGACGTGCTGGCGATGTCCAGAGACGTGAGCTGGTTGTGATCCACCGCCAAGGCGTCCAAGGCTCTGTCGCCTGTGACGTTCACCGAAATGAGCCGGTTGTATGCAAAACCGGCATTGGTCAGCAGCGGGTTATTGCTCAGGTCGAGACTGGTCACGTGGTTACCGAACGCCAGGATCGTCGTCAGCTTCGGGTTGTGGGTCACGTCCAACGACGAGAAGCCCACCACCGTCGTGCCGTTGGCCACCGTATAGACGGCGCCCACCAGCGCTTCATTGGCCTGAATCTCCAGGTCAGTGAGGCTGGGCAGGGCCGACAGGTCCACCGAGGTCAATGCCGTCTCACTCAGCCCCACGGTTTTCAACGCCGTGTTGTGAGACAGATCGAGCGACGTAATAGGCAACTGCCAGAGCGAGATGTAGGTCAGCTCGGACAGGGCCGACAGATCGATCGCCGCCACCTTCTGCTGTTCGAAACGCAGGTAGGTCAGGTTGCGGAAGTTCTCCAGGCCCGTGGTGCTGGTGATGAAGGCGTTGCCGGTGGCCGCCGTCTGCACGCCCGCCGCCGTTTGGTAGCCCTGGCCGCCCAGAATCGCCATCTTGGTGACCTTGAGGATGGCCGCCGTCGAGACCTTGCCGTCAACCACATCGTCGACACCCATCGTCACGAGCGCTTGCTCGAACACGGGGTCGGCGACGGCGGTGTACTGGGGCAGGGTCTGGTTGGTCGTGGACTTGCTGGCGTAGCCGCAGGTCACAGTGAAGGTGGTGATGCCTTCGGTGGTCAGCGTGACAGTTTGCGACCCAGAGGCAGCCAGGGCACCCGTGAGGGCACCCGAGCCGCTGCAGGCCACGTTTTGCGTGTTGGACCAGTTGACCGTGACGGATTGGCCGACTGCGCCGTAGGTGCCGCCCAACTGCCCGATCGTCACGCTGTTCGGTACCGCCGGAGCTGAGCTCGATGAGCCGCCCCCGCATCCAAGCAGGGCAGCGACGAGTCCACAGACCGTGGCGACGCGCGCGCAGGTTGATAGCTTCTTCATGTTTCCTCCCTCCTCGGAGGAGTGCGTTCTTGGTTGATTGAATTTCTTGATTCGCTGAAGTTGTCTGACGGCCAGCGGACAGATGGGCGAGCGAGCAGCACTGCTCTGGGGCCGTCGAGATTCGCCGCCAAGCGAAGGCGCTTGCAGTCCCAACCTTGGCGGTAGGCGCCCGCGGCGATGCTACCTCGTTTGCCCAATATAGTTGGAAGACATTTCGCACATAAACCGCGACGCTCTTGCCCTCTATCTTGGGCAAAATGTTAACGACGGAACTAGCATTCGGAAAGGTGCTGCGCGAAGCTCGCAAGGCACGAGGACTCTCGCAGGAGGCGTTGGCCGCCGAGGCGAGCGTCGAGCGCAACTACATCAGCCTCCTGGAACTGGGGCACAACAGCGTCAGCATCCGAGTCCTGTTCCAGCTCGCAGCCGCCCTGGGCGTTCCCGCCTCAGAGCTGCTGCGACGAGTGGAGCGGCAGCTCAAGGCCTGACGGCTCGACGACCAGCAACGCCCTCGGGTGGACGATGCGTCGTCCCCCGTGGATCGTTCGGTAAAGCCTCCCCGTACCTGCTGGATCGGCCTCACCGCGAGCGCGCGTCGCCTGTAGCTCGATGCGGGCGTTGTAGCCCGCGCCCCATGGCGGACAGTCCGCGGGGTCGATCAGCAGGAGCGCGCGAACACCCCTGTTCGGGTCGACACCATCGGTTTCTGTCCCGCTCACGAACACCCAGCGCAGTCCGCTGTCCGTCTTCAACTGGACGCCGCAGACACCCCCGCGGTGAACGGCGGCGCGGATGGCTGCGCCAAGTTCGCCCATCTGCACTTCCTCGACGCGGGCCTGGATCGCGAGCCCGGGCTGCCCGCACCACTCCGTCAGGCCGTGCGGATCCGTCAGCGCCGGCAGTGCCCCGGTCAGCATCCACGAACGCGTCCTGGCCAGTACCACGGCGGCTTGCAGCAAGCAGAGCCGGTCGGTATCGTCTCCCGACGGCGAGCCCGGCCAGGGCAGCGGCAAATCGGCCATTGAGCGCCTGCCCCGTGCGTTGACCACGAGGTATTGGGGTCGGCCGTCGAATCGAAGCCCGTGGACGAACCGATGCACGCGCCCGCTGAGAGCGGCGCCGCTCACAGCACCATGTCGAGCGCCAGATCGAACGCTCGTTGTTTGACCGCCGCACCTTGCCCGAACCAGGCACTTTCAAGGCGATATTCCCTACTGCGTGCCCTGCGCTCGTGGTCGACGAACTCCGTCACCGCGTTCAACAGTCCCCAAGTCGTGCCCTTGGCGGTTGACAGCTCCGCGCCACGCCCTTGCCCATCGAACAGATCCTGCATGCGCTTGAGCGCACGGCCGTTGGCCGGCGCCGACGCAGCCGGGAGGTTTGACGGTAGGTTCAGGACGTTGTCGAAGTACTTCGAGGCTTCCGACGCCTTGACCTTGCGGTTGGCCATCGTCTGGATGCGGTACAGGAATGCTCCCCATTGCGAGGTGGCAATGCCCAACTGCTTCTTGACCGCCATCGGATCGAATGTCGTGCTGTGAGGCACCTTGACCGCGTTGTTGGCGCCCTTGAGCGCCACGGCCAGCGTGTTGTTGCAAACCACGCGCACGGTGGTGGGCATCGCCATAGTTGCGAGGGTGCCGTCGCAGGACGTGGCCAGCAGGAGGTAGCTGCAGACGGTGTCCTGGTTCTTCAGCATCGCGTCCTGGCCTGTGCGGGCGAGCGCCCAGAGCTTGCGTCCGCCCTTGAGCACCCCGGCCGTCTCCAACTCGTAGCCGAAGACGTCCGTCAGGTCACGATAGAACTCGAGCACCTCGCGCGGCTGCACGACGCGGTATCGGTCACCGACGACCGACAACGCGGCACCCGTGTCACTGCGGTAAAGCACTTTCTGATCGTTGTAGGTGAGCACGGCGTGGTCGAGGTCGATCCCATCGGTGCGATAACAGACCGGTGTCTCGCGGATTGACCAGGTCATCCCAGCATTTGCCGCCCAGATCTCGATGGGTTGTTTTGCAGGCAACTGGCTGCCGAGGCCGTGCCAGGGGGTCTGGCCAACGAAGGCCATCCGGTCGATGAAATGAGGCATGTATGCCCTCCTGGATGAGATGGGCGCAGCGCCGCCTCGCTGCGCGAGGCTTGCGACAACTGCTTGGTGGGTCGTGGATCGCCGGCTATGGCGACGGCCAAGAGTGACTAGAAGGACGCCTGGTACCGCGTGCAAAATTGGCGAGCGCCTGTTGCTGCGAGACCAGCGAGAAGGCCTGCAGCGAAGACGATCGCGTAAGCTTTCAAATAGTCCATGGGGAAGGGGATGTTCACGGCTTGTCCTTTGGGAGAATGACCGCGTAGAGTTGCGCGATCAGTACCGTGATATGGAACTGAAAAAATCTAGGTTTAGGCTGACTTCCGCGAGCGCAAGCCCCACTTCAGCAGGCCCTCGGCCCCAGCGCGTCCGCCATGCGCGTCGAGTCAAACCTGATCAGAAACGGCCAAGCTCCTCTGGTTGCGCATGAGCAGGGACTCTTCCGGCCGTGCTAGCTTCGGGATGGCGGTCGCGGTGAGCCCTGCGGCAGTCGCCGCATTCATGCCCAGGTATGCTCCAACTTTGCTCCTTGGAGACGCACTGTGCATGTTGACCTCTCGGATCGAGATTTTGAGATCCTCGTCGAGTCTCTTACCTACTCTCAGCGGGCTGTAGACGAGGGTACGGCGCCGCCGGAATCTCGGCGAGCCAAGGTTGCTGAGATCGTCCTGCTCATCGAGAAGCTTCGAGAGGGACGCAAGTTGCTCGCCTCGTCTGGCCGTTAGGTCCGAAGTTCGACCTGCCTGCCATGACGTCCGAGCTTTGGGCTACGAAGCCGGCCTCCAATCCACTGGGCATATGGAGCAGCGAGAGTCGTTTTCAGCGCGAGGACGAGCAACCGCACCACCTGGTGCCTCTTTCGGCGATCGGATACAGTCCGTAACGTGGTGTCAATCTGCCTGGATCTCTATAAAAATGCTTGAGACGGTGCGCGACGACCCCCTGGTCGACAGGATCAAAGTGATCCAGCAAGGCCAGAATGCAGACTTCTGGTCGTTCAAGAACGCCGCACGCCGGACGGGTGCGCATGCCTTGATTCACTACCCTGCGATGATGGTGCCGACCCTTCAGGGAAAGCTGCTTGATGCCATCATGAGTGTCACGCCTGGAGCCAAAGAGGTACTGGATCCATTCGTCGGCTCAGGCACCATCCTTGTCGAGGCGATGAGCCGAGGGATGAACTTCACCGGCGTAGACATCAATCCCTTGGCGACGCTCGCGTGTCTTGCGAAGTCTGGGCCGTATTTTGTCGACGCATTCAACGACAAGTACGAGGCGTTGTTGAGTCGGATTCGAGCTGACTCTGGGCGATCCTTCTACACTTCGTTCGAGGGACGATCAAAGTGGTTCAGTGACTTGACCTCCGCGGGGCTCTCCAAGATTGCGCGAAACATTGAGGGTGAGCCAGCCCTTTGGGCGCGGCGCCTGTTTTGGCTCGCGCTCGCGAAGGTGGTTCGTTCGAGCTGCAATTCGCGAATGTCGACGTACAAACTTCACGCGAAGAAGCTCGGGACAGAAACCGCAGTGGACACAGCGGCACTGTTTGGAAAGGTGCTCTGTGCGTTTTCGGGCCACATCCGCGAACAGCATTCAGCCTGGAATGATGAGGGGCTGCTTCAGGCTGGACGATACAAGGAATCGGTAGGTATCCATCTCGGTGACAGCCGTAAGCTACTTGACAACCAGGCGCTGCATGGCAAGTTCGATGTGGTGATGACGTCGCCTCCGTACGGAGACAACACCACAACAATTCCGTATGGGCAGTACTCCTACTTGCCGATGAAGTGGATTGCTACTGAGGACGTGTCTCCTCAAGTCGATCCACATCTGCTGACCAACACCCACGCGATCGACACTGCAAGTCTCGGCGGAAGCCGAAGGCATGCTGCGGAACGTGGTGCAGCCTTGGCCAGCAAATATGCGTCCGCGCGAGTCTTCTCAAAGGACATGCCCGTCGACTCGAGCGAGTTCAAGCGCTTTGCGGTCTTCTTCGCAGACCTTGAGAACTGCCTCGACAAGATCTGTGACGTGACCAAGACGGGTGGTTATCAGACTTGGACGATTGGAAATCGTCACCTTGGGGGGCGCCGCGTCCCGATGGAAGACATTCTCGATGAGATGCTTGCATCCCGGCAGGTTTCGACCGTTGGACGTATCCGACGGTCCATTCATGCCAAAAAAATGGCAACACGAAATAGCGTCTCCGCGACGATGAGCACGGAGACCGTGTTGCTTGCACGGAAGCACTGAGCTTTGGGCTGCGGTAAGAAATAAGAGCATGCTAAAAGCGGACCCGGGCGCTCGTCCTATTGAGTCGCGTGTCAGGTCGGTACAAATCGGGTGAGGAAAGACAAGTGGCAAGTACCGAATCACACGGCACTATCAAGGTGTCGGCGCATGTACTGGTGCAGTTGGGCGAAGAGCTCGTCACCGACGTAGAGCAAGCCATCCTGGAGTGCGTGAAGAATGCATACGACGCGGATTCCAACGGATGTGTCGTCACTGTCAATACGAAGGCTGAAGGTAGGCTCACTTCTACAGATGACGCAGACAAACTGGCACGATTTCATTCCAACGCCGAGAACGTTTTAGCTACCGTTGTTGACGCGCACGGGCGTGTGTACAAGCCAGCGTCCGGCAAAGAGCTGCCGGCAGGCAGCCCTCCGCCGCAGGTCACGCGGCATCTAGATTGGAAGGGCTCGATCACGATCGAGGATCGCGGCCTTGGATTGGACGCCAATCAGCTAAGAGGCTCTTGGCTGGTAATCAGTGGCTCCTCCAAACGTTCTGCTAGTGGACAAAAGACGAAGACTCTGGGCGGGCGTACGCCTCTTGGCGATAAGGGCGTGGGTCGCCTGGGCTCAATGAAGCTTGGCGACATCTTGCTGGTTGAGAGCGCGACGAACGCGAGCGCGCCCATCAGCTCGGCAGCATTCAGATGGGCTGACTGCGATGTGGCCGATACGGTCGACGAGATTCCGGTTCGACTGACATCGCAGCCCAACGCAGTGCAATTCAAGGGCACCAAGGTCTCAGTGCTTGGGTTGAAGAACGCTGAGCAATGGCAAGGCAACAAACGCGCGCTCACGATTACTCGAAGCCTTGCGCGACTGATATCGCCGTTTGAGGCGCAAGCCAAGTTTCCTGTGATCGTAGATGTCGACGGCCACAGGCAAAGTCTCGTCGCCATGACGGACACCTTGCTTTCACGCGCTGTCGCTCAGTTCGACTATTTTTGGCAGCGGAATTCAGAAACGGCCACGAAGGAACTCGTCTGTCGCGCCCGGTTTCGTGAACGCCTTTTCAGACCGACCTCGGGAAGCGCTCGCGGGAGGTTCAAGGCCGCAGCAACGTTCGAAGACGGCAGCGGCAGTGAGTTCCTTGACTGGCTGAAGAAGTCTGGAAAGTTGCGTCGCTTTCGCATCAAGACGCGTCCCGGTGATGGGTGGTTTCTTGAAGCTGAAATGACGCTCCGATGGGAGAACATTGCTCCCGTGACAGTGCCTCCACCAGAAGATCCCGGGGCACTCAAGGGATCTTGGTACTACTTTTTTCTGACCGAGATGAGCGCGGCCGAGGGGGAGGGCGAGGCCAACCTCGATGTCGAAGCAGCGGCAGGGCTGGGTATCGACAAGCAGCTCGTGAAAGACATGGCTGGTGTATCGATCCTGCGTGATGGCTTCCGAGTTCGATCGCCAGGCGATTGGCTGAACGTCGCTTCAGGGATGACCTCTGGAAGTACGTACGGCCTTCGCTTTGACAACACTGTTGGCTATTTCGCGCTGACAGGAGAGCACAACCATCGTCTGGTCGAGAAGTCGGATCGAGAGGGCTTCATTGACAACGCAGCGTTCCAGGGATTCGTCGCGATTGCTCAAGCTTGCCGCAAGTTTGCTGACGACGTGCTTGAGGCTGTTCGTCGAGGCCAAGACGACTATGTTGCCTCGAGGGAGCGTGCGAAGGTCAACGAGGCTCCCAAGTCGACAGATCGTTCCTTCGAACTGGTGCAGAAAACGATCGAGTCGGCCAATCGCATTCAAACTGAAACGACAGCACTGCGTGACGCGTTGGAAGCTGGGCTGGCATCTGTGTCGAAGCAGCTGAAGGCGGAGGGCTTCTCAGAAGAGAAGACCGCGAAGTCGGTACTCGGATTCAAGGCGGCCATCGAACGGGCAGCCGCTGCGCAAAAGAACCTCAGTGCGCCTGTCCATGCCGCCGCGGCTGTTCAGGTCATTCGGAATGAAATTGCAGACAGTAAGGAACGAATGCTGTCGCTCTACGAAAGCGCCGCCGTAGGCCTGAGTGCTCGTGGGATGACGCACGACTTGCGAACGCATATCGTCGAAATTCGCAAGCGCGTTAGCGCAATCGAGGCACTCACGAAAAGCGGCAAAGCAACGAGTGACGCTACGTTGCCGCATCTGCGGGCTATTCGCTCTTCGTGTACCAGCATCGCAGCGTCTGCAGCGCTTATTGACCCCTTGCTTCCTCGTACGCGTGCCGTGAAGGAAACGATCGACCTCGCTGCTTTCATGACGGAGTACTTCGATCATCGTTCGAGCAGCCTGGAGCTTGAGAACATTGTTTTCAAGTTGAGAAAGCACATTCCTTCGACGGTCGTGCGAATGAACCGAGGCAGACTCTTAGCAATCCTCGACAACTTGGTAAGAAACAGCGTTTACTGGATGAAGCGCGGCACGACCGTGCTCAAGATCGATCGCCCCAAAGAGATCCGCGTAACGATCACATCTGAGGGGTTTGCAATCGCAGATACCGGGCCAGGCGTCGATCCGGCATACGACGATTCGATCTTCGAAATATTTACGAGTGCAAAGCCTGCAGCGGACCGGGGGCAGGGACTCGGCCTGTTCATAGTCTCTCAACTGCTGGCGACCGATGGCGGAAGTGTCTCACTGGCACCAGACAAGAACGAAGAGGGAAACCGGTTCAAGTTCGTCGTGAACTTGGCATCTGTTCTACAGGGAGAAAAGTGACGTGAAACCGATTGCTGCGTTGGAGCTGCTCGGGTCGAAGCGTGTCATCTGGATAGATGATCAGTTCGGGCAGGACACGGTCGAGAAGCTCGCTAAGTTGCTTGGCGACCATCTTGAAATCAGTCGCACGCTCGAACTCGAAGACTTCGAGCCGATATTCGTACGCATCGACGACGAGGATCAAGAGGCTCGGATCGATTTGATCGAAATGCTGAAAGAGACCGATCCCGCAAAGCGCACCGAGATCGCGCGGCGCTTTCATGCTAAATCCGTGGAAGCCAATCAGGACGTCCCAGATCTCAACTCTGAGCAGATCAAATGCGTGCAAGAGCAACTGAACATCAATGCTGCTGATTCCTGGCCGTTCGACGAGGCCGAGCGGATGATGACCGCACAGATCAGAAGTGCTGACGGAGATAGTCACATCACGTACATCGTCGATTTGGAAGACGCGTATGGTGCAAAAGGCAATGAGCGAGGGCTTGACCTCCTAAAGGTACTCAGCAAATCAAACTCCAAGGCTACGGCCTTCTTGCTCACGCGCAATGCAACAAGGGACTCGGAAGCACGTCTTGAAGATGAATTGCGCGCGAAGCTCATGGATCCGGGCGATCCGAGCTCTGAGGCACCTATCTGCGTCATTGCGAAGGAGCGACTTGAGGGAGGTAAAAGCGTCATCGAAGATGGCCTTCGCGTCGCCATCAAACGTGCTGGACTCCGTCGAGGAATCCATGAAGTTCTGCTTCGAGCGAATACTGAAGTGACCAAGGCCTTCAACGAGGCGCGCGCGCGCTTGTTGAAAGTGCCGCCCGAGGAGCTCGATCACTATGTGGTGGAACGCGCCTACAAAGAGGGCGTTTCCGAACTGCACGTCGTTGAACGTGCGCTGTCCGCTTCTATGTCGCAGAGTTTTAAACTCCTCTTTGCTACCGACCCTCAGGCGATCGAAGGCGCGGCGCGCCTGAGAAATCTGCGGCCCATCAAACTGGATCCCCCCAAGGTTGCATCGTCAGATCTCGAGGCCTTCCGAAAGATGGAGCTCTGGGAGGACACCAGTCTCGTCAATCGTAGCTTTTCCCTCTTGGCGTGCGGCGATGTATTCGTCGTCGATAGCAAAGACGCCGTCGCCACTGAGCCGGCCCCCGCTGAACGATTCGTTTTGCTTGTCCAGCCGTGTGACGTGATGTTGCGTCATGACGGAAGCCGCGACTTCGATACGGGCATGCTCGTCCAGATCACACCAAAGGATCCGGAGGACAAAAGTGCAGGGGGCCTTAAAACCCCGGTGCTCCCCTTTCTGCTCGAGGGTCGCGAGTGGATCTGCCAGTTCCGCAAAGCTGCTACGGTGAAGCTCGCAGTCCTCGACGCGGCAACCTGGAACGGCGACGGGCGCGTCGAATATGCGCACGACGGCAAGAATTCGTTCCCATCTGCACTCCTACCGGGCCAGCTGAAGAATGCAAAGCGAATCGCGGCGTTGCATGAGGAGGCGCTATCGCAACGAGCAAAGATCGCTGCTGGCGACCCGATCTGGTTCGCACCGCAATGCCTGTTGACGTTGTCAAGTACGAAGGGATTTGAGCGCTTTGCTGCGCCAGCTTTTACTTCGAAGGCGATTCCGGGAAAAAAGGGGCAACCTGACACCTTGACCGGCTCGTTTTCATGGGGACTGCGTCGATTGGGGCGTGTACGGATGCCGTACGCCGCGGCTCTCTTGAGCAACTATCTTGCGGTTCAGGGCCGTGAGGCGTTTGATCTTGACTACCTCAAAACCGGTGGCCAGTCATGCTCGGTCGAATGTCAGCCTGGCGAAGCGGCGGAAGCCGCAGACCATGCCAAGCAGTTTGAGCTGCCGCTTACTGGGGCCTCCGCAGATGCTCTGACGCATGCGGCTGCGCAAGTGCCGACTGGCGGGTTTTGGACTCGACTGTGGCGCCGGATGTTCGGCAACAAAACGGCTTCGTAGCAGAAGCAGCTTGACGGGATTCGAGGTCCAGTCGCAAGTCTCAGGAGCTTGTCCACCGCGATCGGTTGATGCGGTAGCTGGCGAATAGATGGAAAAGAGAGGATGGGCAAGCGCGTTTGGTCGTTCGGCGCATCCCCTCCCTCGCTTTGCGGAGGCAGGAACGTGGCGTGTCGGGTGGCGTCGACTCTTTGGGGGCTACGCAGGCTTCTCGTTCAGCGGTACGGCGTGCAGAGCTATCAGTCTGAAAGCGGCCTCGAGCACCGCGCGCGCGTCGCTCTCCAATAGCTCCGACGTGTGAAGCCTCTGGCCAAAGGCGCGCATCTCAGGCAAGTCGTCATGCATTGGCCTGCGATAGTGCGTCAACGGATTCCGAAGATCTCGTGCTGCCTCGAACGCGGCTAATTCTGACTGCGTCAACCATCCAACCTTGTGAGCCTCGTCGAAGAGTTGCTGTGCCGTCGCCCGCTGGAGGTCGTTTCGACCCGCGGCGTAAAACTTTGCGGCCAGGGTTCGTTCCACGAAGGCCAAACCAACCACTACGGTTGCGATGTATTGCCCATAGACGAAGCAATACCGGGCCTCCTCGAACTGTTGCTTCGCTAGCCAGCCTCCGTGAAAGAGCCAAGCTTGCTTCGATGGAGCGATGGATGCGATCCATCGCAGTCGACCTGCTCGACCGTCAAAACAAGCCTGATCCTCGTCTCGAAGCCACTTTTTCGACGCAGCGCGTAGGGTCGTCATGCATTCATCCCGGTCTAAGCACCTCGTCGATCAAGGTGCTCAAACGCCAGTGGCGTAGGCATCCTGCAATCGTAAGCGGCGAGTTCCCCGACTCCTCGTGGCTCAAGGGCCAGGCCATGCGCATGCTGCCTTTGGCCCACTTTTGGCCCACACTCGGGCTTGCCTCAGCAGGGGGACGCCACGAAGAAATTAAAAAGCCTCGTAAATCAATGACTTACGAGGCTTGCATCTGGTGCGCCCGACACGGTTCGAACGTGCGACCCCTGCCTTCGGAGGGCAGTACTCTATCCAGCTGAGCTACGGGCGCGAGGCCGCCATGTTATCCGATCGGGCGCGGCGGCCCGTCATGCGGGCGCTTTAGACTGCCGCGATGACGCAACATCCCTGGCCCGCGATCGCGCTGGCGCGGGCCTGCAACGGCCCGGCGCGCATCCCCTTCGTGTTGATGGACGAGCAGGGCCCCGTGCTCGGCTCCGTGGCGCTCGCGCATCTCGGCGCCTTGCGGGCGTGGCCCGACGCGTTCGAACTCCTGGCGTCGGCCGATGGCGCCCCGCGCGCGCTGGTGCTGCGCCTGGCCGCGGGCGAGCGGGACGCGCGCCTTGCGCAGATCCACGCGCGGCTGCACGCGGAGGGGCTGGTCGTGGGCTGGCGCGACGAGCCTTATCCGCTGCGGGACCGCACGGGCGGCGCGCACGGCACGCTCGAACGCGCCGCGAGCCGGTTCTGGGGGATGCTGACGCTGGGCGTGCACTGCAACGGCTACGTCGCCGATGCGTCCGGGCGTCCGACGCACCTGTGGATCGCGCGGCGCTCGACTTCGAAGCCCACCGATCCCGGTCGCCTGGACAACCTGATCGGCGGCGGCGTGCCCGCGGGGCAGTCGCCGCGCGAGGCCGTCATCCGCGAAGGCTGGGAGGAGGCCGGGCTCGAGCCGCACCAGATGGCCGGACTCGTGACGGGCGGTCTGATCGACCTGGAATGCGACATCCCGGAAGGCCGGCAGCACGAACGCCTGCATGTCTTCGACCTGGAACTGCCCGCCGGCCTCGTGCCCTCCAACAAGGACGGGGAGGTGGCCGAACATCGCTTGATGACGATCGCCGAGGCACTCGGACGCGCTGCCGCGGGCGAACTGACCACCGACGCGGCGCTCGCGACGCTGGATTTCGCGATTCGCCGCCGCCTTCTTGAACCGCTGTCGTCCGACCGGGAATCAACCGGAGCCGTGGCGTGGGCGGCGGTGCAACAGGATGCGTTCGAGGCGCTTCGCCCGGGCGGAACTCGGCCGCCGTAGGGACTTGAAAGTCTGCACTACCATTCAAACCAACTGAAGTGGGGCGTCAATCGCTCTCAACCCGGCGGGCGTGCAAGGCCGGGACACTGACTCCACGATGCAACGCCGCACCTGAACCCGCCACGCCGCATCCACCGCGAGACCGCACCTCCATGAACCAGCCTGCCAACCGCTACTCGAACACCGCCGTCGCCCTGCACTGGCTGATGGCGCTGGCGATCCTGGGCAACTTCTGCCTGGGTCTGTACATGGCGGATCTGCCGTTCTCGATGACGCGGCTGAAGCTCTACAACTATCACAAGTGGACGGGCTCCACGATCCTGTTCCTGGCCGCGCTGCGCCTGCTATGGCGCCTGACGCACCGTCCGCCGGCCGACCTGCCGGCGCCGAAGTGGCAGCACGCCGCCGCCTCGGTCACGCACTGGGGCCTGTACGCGCTGTTCTTCGCGGTGCCGCTGGTCGGCTGGGCCTACAGCTCGGCGGCCGGCTTCCCGGTCGTCGTGTTCGGCGTGCTGCCACTGCCCGATTTCGTGCCCAAGGATCGCGCGCTGGCCGAGGCGATCAAGCCTTGGCACGGCGGCCTGGCCTGGGTGCTGTTCACGCTGGTCGCGCTTCACGTGGCCGCGGTCGGCAAGCACATGATCATCGACCGCGACGGCCTGATCCGCCGCATGCTGCCCGGCCGTGCCTGAGCCTTCTCACCTGGAAACCGAAATGAAGAACATCCGTACCGCCCTCGTCCTCGCCGCCTCGCTGGCCGTCAGCGGTGTCGCATTCGCCCAGGCCAGGGTCGTGCCGGCGCAGAGCCAGATCACCTTCGCGATCAAGGAGATGGGCGTCGCCGTCGAGGGCAAGTTCACGAAGTGGACGGCCGACGTCGCGTTCGATCCGAAGAAGCCCGAGACCGGCAAGGTCGCCTTCACCATCGCCACCGGCAGCGCCTCGCTCGGCGCGCCGGAGACCGACGCCGAGGTGCCCAAGCCCGAGTGGTTCAACGTGGCCAGGTTCCCGAACGCCACGTTCGCGTCGACGTCCATCAAGGCCAAGGGCGGCGGCAAGTTCGACGTCGCCGGCAAGCTGACGGTCAAGGGCACCACCAAGGACATCGTCGTGCCGATCGCGCTGACGCAGGCCGGTCCCACGACCACCGCCACAGGCGCGTTCGCCATCAAGCGCAACGACTACAAGATCGGCGAAGGCGAGTGGACGGACACCTCGCAGGTGGCCGACGAGGTGCAGGTCAAGTTCAAGATCGCGCTGACCGGCGTCGCACCGCTTTGATCGACCTCATTCCCAAGCCCCGCGCGGGGCGGCAGCCGGCGGCGCGGGTCAGCGCCGGGACGCTTCATATCCAGTATTCCTGACCCGCGGAGATCCTCCCCATGAAAAAGCTTTCCCTGCTCGTCGCCGCCCTCGGCTTCATCGCTTCTGCCGCCCATGCCGAATCGGCGACCTATGCCCTCGACCCCAGCCACTCGTTCGCCACGTGGGAAATCGCCCACTTCGCGACGTCGACCAACCGCGGCCGCTTCAACAAGACGACCGGCACCGTGACGCTCGACAAGGCCGCCAAGACCGGGTCGCTGGACGTCACCGTCGACACGACCTCGCTGGACACCGGCACCGCCGCGTTCACCAAGCACGTCTCGAGCGACGAGATCCTCAACGTCGCCGCGTTCCCGACGGCGCACCTCGTGGCCAGCAAGTTCGTCTTCGGCGCCGACGGCAAGGTCACCGAGATCGACGGCAACCTGACGCTGCTCGGCAAGACCAACCCGGTCGTGCTGAAGGCCAGCAACTTCAACTGCTACATGAGCCCGATGGTCAAGCGCGAAGTCTGCGGCGGCGATTTCGACATGACGATCGTCCGCAGCCAGTACGGCGTGTCGTACGGCCTGAACTACGGCTTCCCCGACAGCATGAAGATCGTCATCCAGGTCGAAGGCGTCAAGCAATAAGATGCGACGCGTCGTCCTCCGGACGGCGCTCGCCGCGCTCTGCGCCGGCCCGGGTCTCGCGCCCGCGCTGGCGCAGTCCGTTCCGGGCCCCGTCACCTACCGGCTCGACCCGGACCACACCTTCGTCCAGTTCGAGGTGCTGCACTTCGGCACGTCCACGCTGCGCGGGCGCATCGGCCCGGTGACCGGCGAGGTGATGGTCGACCGCGCAGGGCGTGCCGGCGACCTGCGCCTGCGCATCCCGGTCGGGACGGTCGAGACGGGCATGCGCGTGCTCGACGCCCGCCTGAAGCAGCCGGATCTGCTGGCCACGGCCGAATACCCCGAAGCGTATTTCGTCGCGACGCGGTTCCGGTTCGACGCCTCCGGCGGCGTCAAGGAGGTGCGCGGCGAATTCACGCTGCGCGGCGTCGGCGAACCGCTGTCGCTCATCGCGCGCTCGTTCGCCTGCCGCCACGACGAACGGCTGGGCAAGGACGTCTGCGGCGGCGACTTCGAGGCCGACCTGAAGCGCGGCCGCTTCGGCGCCACCTTCGGCGAACCCTTCGTCGGCGACGACGTGCACCTGGTGATCCAGGTCGAGGGCATCGCCCCCTGATGCGCGGCTGCAACGCGGCTGCCCGATAATCGGGCAAGCGCCGCCGCGGCGCACGAACACTCGAAGGCTTGGCGATGACTCTCCCTGACGATTGGCGGCACGACCGCGAGATCGGCGTGCAACCCGGCACGACCCTGGACACCACGCGTGTCGACGACGTGCGCATCGGCGCCGTCCGGCCGCTCATTTCGCCGGCGCTGCTGCTCGACGACATGCCGGCGCCCGACAGCGCCGTGTCGCTGGTCGAGGGCGCGCGCACCGAGATCGCCAAGGTGCTCGGCGGCACCGACGACCGCCTGATCGTCGTCGTCGGCCCGTGCTCGATCCACGACCACGACCAGGCGCTGGAGTACGCGCGCCACTTGAAGGCCGTGGCCGACGCGCTGAAGGACGACCTGGTCGTCGTGATGCGCGTGTATTTCGAGAAGCCGCGCACCACCGTGGGCTGGAAGGGCTACATCAACGATCCGCGCCTGGACGGCAGCTTCCGCATCAACGAAGGCCTGCGCAAGGCCCGCGAGCTGCTGCTGGACGTCGCGGCCATCGGCCTGCCGGCCGGCACCGAGTTCCTGGACCTGCTCAGCCCGCAGTACATCGCCGACCTGGTGTCCTGGGGCGCGATCGGCGCTCGCACCACGGAAAGCCAGAGCCATCGCCAGCTCGCGTCGGGCCTGTCGTGCCCGGTGGGCTTCAAGAACGGCACCGACGGCGGCGTCAAGGTGGCGGCGGACGCCATCCTGGCCGCCAATTCGTCGCATGCGTTCATGGGCATGACCAAGATGGGCCAGGCCGCGATCTTCGAGACGCGCGGCAACGCCGATTGCCACGTGATCCTGCGTGGCGGCAAGAGCCCCAACTACAAGGCGGCCGACGTGGCCGCCGCCTGCGGCGCGCTGGCCGAACGGGGCCTGCGCGAACAGGTGATGATCGACTTCTCGCATGCGAACAGCGAGAAGAAGCACGGGCGCCAGATCGACGTCGGCGCCGACGTCGCCGCGCAGATCGCCGGCGGCGACCAGCGCATCACCGGCGTGATGATCGAGAGCCACCTGGCCGACGGCCGCCAGGACCTGAAGCCGGGCGTGACGCCGGCCTGGGGCGTGTC
>FSWB01000254.1_pt1 | contig 42453 bp, 34 predicted proteins | sample 1637871 | NCBI WGS metagenome assembly FSWB01 (sample SAMEA3914789, study PRJEB12502) | metagenome | biome: forest; material: soil | place: Canada | collected 2011-07-03 | depth 0.3 m
GGTCGAATGCCGTCTCAACGGATAGGTCTCCCACCCCACGAAGGAATCGAAATGAACATCCCCCGTATCGCCGCCACACTGGCGTTCAGCGTTGCCCTTGGTGCCACCGCGCAGGCCAAGCTCGAAACGCCGGACAAGTCCGACAAGGCCGAGGTGGCCGAAGCGACATGCGCCGGCGCCAATCCTGCGGACCATGGAACAGCAGTCAAGGTCGACGAAGGTTCGGCGCGGCGCCACCCTATCGACCCGCGATCGCCCAAGATCCAAACGTCGAGACCACCGTCCCGAATTATGACCATCGATCCGCTACTCCCCTTTGGCCAGTAGAGATACGACCGCCTCTTCGCACAGGGAGCCAATGGACCAGTGCGACCAGGGGTCAAGTCGGTGAGTCTGACTGGGGGACACGGGCGTGCTGCGGAGCAAGAACATCTTGAGCAGATGGGCTGGTGGAAAGTCATCGGAGAACTTCTGGTCTTTCGGGAATAAACCGCGCGCTCCGCCGGTATGGCAGGGTAAGGCGTCGAGTTCCGACGCCCTTCATCGGACCTATTTTCATGAGCAATCAAATCGAACGTCGCGATTTTCTGAAACTCGCCGGCCTGGGCGGCGCCGTCTTGGCGTCCGGCTTGGGTCCGTGGGGTCGAGCGCTGGCTGCTGCCGGACAGGATTTTTCCTTCGTGCAGCTGACCGACAGCCATTGGGGTTTCGAGGGGCCACCGAATCCGGAGGCGAAGAACACACTGCGCAAGGCCGTCGCGGCGGTCAACAGCCTCGAGCACCAGCCCGACTTCATCATGTTCACCGGCGACCTGACGCACGCGGCCCCCGAAGACAAGGAGCGCCAGCGTCGCATGACCGAGTTCAAGTCCATCGTGAGTGAGCTCAAGTGCAAGGACGTTCGCTTCATCCCCGGCGAGAACGACGCGGGCCTGGACAACGGCGAGATGTACAAGCAGATGTTCGGCAACGGGCACTACAGCTTCGACCACAAGGGCGTGCACTTCGTCGCGCTTGACAACGTCTCCGATCCGAACGGGCTGATCGGCGAGAACCAGCTGGAATGGCTGCACGCCGACCTGGCGCGCTTCGACAAGTCGGCACCGGTCGTCGTGTTCGCGCACCGCCCGCTGTTCGACATGTACCCGCAGTGGGACTGGGCGACCAAGGACGGCGCCAAGGCGATCGACATCCTGACGCCGTATCAGAACACCACCGTGTTCTTCGGCCACATCCACCAGGAACACCACGAGATGACGGGCAAGATCGCGCACCACGCCGCCGAGTCGCTCATCTTCCCGTTCCCGCTGGCCGGCTCGCAACCCAAGCGGCAGCCCGTTCCCTGGGACCCCGCCCATCCGTTCAAGGGCATTGGCTACAGCACCGTCGCCGAGCACGCTGGCACGGGCAAGCCGACGACCCAATCCCTGGCCTGATGGCCGCTCACCCACCGGGCGACGCGCTGGCGTTGTCCGTGCCCTTGTTTGCCCGATCGGTGCAGCACTGCCTCCCGGAGAACTCTCGTCCATGAGAAAGCCACATCTGTTGTCAAGTTGGATCCTGCTCGCCGGACTCGCCGGTGCGACGTCCGCGGCCCAGGCGGCCGACACGGCGGCGGTCGCGCGCGGCAAGTATCTGTTCGAGGCGAGCGACTGCACAGGCTGCCACGCCAGCAGCGCGACGAACACGGCGCCGTCGGGCGGACTCGGACTCGACACGCCGTTCGGCACCTTTCGCGCGCCCAACATCACCCCGGACAAGCAATACGGCATCGGCAACTGGAGCCAAGCCGAGTTCCAGCGCGCGCTTCGCAAAGGCGTCGGCAAGCATGACGAGTACCTTTTCCCGGTCTTTCCGTACACGTCGTTCACCCGAATCACCGACAACGACGCCGCCGACCTGTATGCCTATCTGATGACTCTGCCCCCGGTCGGCGTGCCGAGCAAGCCGCATGAAGCCAAGGCGCCTTTCGGCTGGCGGTCCCTGCTACTCTTCTGGCGCACGCTCTTCTTCACCGAAGGCGTGAAACAACCTGATCCCACGAAGAGTGCCGAATGGAACCGCGGGGACTACCTCGTCCACGCCGTCGGCCATTGCGGAGAGTGCCATACCCCTCGCAACGCACTCGGTGCGATGAAGCAGTCGATGGCGTTCTCCGGTAACGTCGGCGGACCTGACGGCCAGAACGCGCCCAACATCACGTCGGACGTTGCGACCGGGATTGGCGACTGGTCGATCGCGGACATCCAGACGCTGCTCAAGACAGGCATGACCCCGGATTCAGATCTCGTGGGCTCAGGCATGAAGGCGGTCGTTCGCGGGACGTCCAAATTGACTGACGCCGACCGCCACGCCATGGCCGTCTATCTCAAGAGCGTGCCGCCGATCCATACCTCGCCGGCACCGAAGCAGGGCGCGAAGAGCCCTGCCCCCTGATCAATCTCGATTGAATACTTCTCGCGGAGTCGTGCGCCAGTGAATTCCCGGCGCGCGACCCGCGTTGTCCACAGCATCGTCGGACCGAGTCAGAGTGGGCAGATGGGTTGCGGATCGGGCGGCTCGGGCAGAGGACTGGTATTCGTCTGGGCTTCTTTTCCACTCAGGCCACCGCCGAGGGGTAACCAGGGTTTGCTTTGGTGCGAGCTGAATTGGCAGGGGCCAGGGGAACGGCAAACGGCCAGTGAAGCCCGACCAGGATGGCTCGCCAGCGGCCGGTGCTACGAGCAGGTCTGTCATGCCCGCGCCTTCGGTGCCAGGCAACCGGGCAGCGATGAAGGCATCGCTGCGGTCGACGAGATCCTTCACATAGAGCGGTCGGCCGGATTACAGCAGCGTGATGACCGGCGCGCCGCGGCCGGCGACGCGCCGCAGCACGGCCAGATCAAGCGGGTAGCGGCCACTGTGACGCAGGTTTTCGTTGATGCGAATGTCGCCTGCATCCTCGGCATACGGCGCCTCGGCCAGCACCGCAACGAAGGCGTCGAAGCGCGCCGGGTCCTGCTGCGTGCCGTTAGCATCGAACACGACGTGGGCAGTTCCCAGGCGTTGACGCAGCGCGGCCAGCAACGTCGTGCCTTGCGGGAAGTCGGCATTCGTCGTGTCGCGGTCCTGCCAATCCACGCTCCAACCGTCGCTCTGCTAGGCGAGACTGTCCGCGGCAGCGGCAGCAGCCCGGGCTTGTTTTTGAGCAACACGAGAGACTCACGCACCGCGCGGCGTGCGAGCTCGGGGGCCTGCATCGCCTCCACTGTGGCTGGCGCCTGTGGCGTCATGCCGAGGCTGAACTTCACGCGAAGAATGCGCCGTACCGCGTCGTCGATGCGCGCCATGGGGATGCGCCCCTGTTCCACTTCACGCACCGTGTACTCGATGAAGACCTTCCAGCGGAAGGGCACCATGATGATGTCGATGCCCGAGTTGATGGCCGCGGGGCAGTCCTCCGAGATGCAGCCGGGCACCTGGCCAACGCCCTCCCAGTCGCTGACGACAAAGCCGTCGAAAGCAAGGCGCTTCTTGAGTACCTCGGTCAGCAGCGTCGCATTGCCGTGCATCTTTCCATGCTCGACGTAGCTTGCGCTGTCAGTCCAACTGCTGAACGACACCATCACGCTCAATACGCCGGCATCCAGCGCGACCAAGTGTCCCGCACCGTGGATTTGCGCGAGCTCCGTTAGCGTGGTGTGACTGACGCCCTGGTCGACGCCGCGGAGCGTGCCACCGTCGGCGACGAAATGCTTGGCCGTTGCCAGCACGCCGCGGCCGTCCTTCATGCCCTCCTGCAGGCCCTCGACCTCGGCCCGGCCAAGACTGCGCACGATGGCCGGGTCAACACTGAAGCTCTCATAGGTGCGGCCCCAGCGCACGTCCTGCACAACGGCCAGCGTCGGCGCAAATGTCCATTGCAGACCCGTGGCGCGCACAGCTCGAGCGGTGGCGCGGCCGATGTCGCGCACGAGGTCGGTGTCACGCGTGGCGCCCAGGCCGATGTTGTGCGGGAAGAGCGTCGCACCACGCACATTGTTGTGGCCGTGCACTGCGTCCGCGCCCGGGATACCGGGCGTGGCCCGCTGGGCAAGAACACGCCATTCCAACGGCGTTCGAACGAGTGGTAGTTGCACTGGACAAAGGTAGTGCGCCCGCCCGGATCTTCCAGGTGATTCGATTGATCTTCTCAAGGGTTCATATTCAAAGCAACGACCAGTGGAGAACCCCATGTGCGCCCTCACCTCCCGGCACGACGAGCATGCACCGATTCTGTTGCCTTCGGAGGGGGCCTCCCTGTACCGTCAGGTTGCACCCCGACCGCAAGCCTCCTTCCGGCGCACCGAAGACAGGCAGTTCCTCACGATGGAATGGGCTTTTCGTCGGACCGGAGGCCTCTCCACCGGCGACGAAGTCGCCCAACTCCTGCGCCGGCGCTTGGGCCAACCCATCTCGACGCTGGCTCGCTGGATCGTGGATCGAGAGATCCTGGTTTTCAATTGGCAGGCACGGATGCTAGTTCCCATGTTTCAGTTTGAGCCCTCGGACATGTCGCTGCGCCACGGTCCGGTCGCTGTGGTGCGAGAGCTGGTCGACGTGTTGGACGATTGGGAGCTGGCGCTGTGGTTCGCACAGCCCAACGAATGGCTGAACGATACCGCGCCTGTCGACGCCATCACGGTCGACCTGGCGTCCGTCCTCGAAGCAGCGAGGGCCGACAGATTCATCGCCCAAGGCTAGTTTCCGCTCCGCGCCCGGGTAGGCAGAGGCGGGCGTCCGAGTCGAATGACCCATCGACCGCAGCCGAGCGAGCCAAGCTGCCGAAGCAATCTGATCAACCAGGAGTGCCTGGGCCGATCGATGCGAATCCCTGGCAGTGGTCGAGGCCGCGGCAGCCGACGATAGAGTCGCCTGCGGAAGCACAACAGTGACTTTTCGGAGCCTTTGGCGGGGTTCATCGCGTGCGAGATCACGACAGCATGCAACGAATTGCGCGCGATGAAGGTTCGTCTGCGCTCATGGCGCTAGTCGGCTCGCCTGCAAATGCAGCAATCCTTCGAATCTGAGCGTGTCGACGGATTCGAACGCCAAGCTGATGATGACGCAACACTGGCCTGCGCCCCGCCGGACATGATCATCATGGGCGCTTGTGCGATCCGCCGCACGGGGCAGCAATGACGGCCGGTGCACTGAGCTGCGAGCCAACGATGGCACGCGCGTAGTGGTAGTTGCTACGGCATTTCTCGCTGAGTGCATCCAGGTCCACCCGGCCGTCAGCGTCACAGGGAAATGCATACCCGGCTCCCGGGTTGAACAGAGATTGAAACCTCAATTCGTAGGGCTGCTCGGCGCGATCGCGGTTCGTAGGCTTGTCCATGACTTGCTCCAATGGTCAGTCGCATCTCCCCCATGCGTCGGTCATCGATCGTTGCTGTCACAGGGCGAGCGTAATGAGATCCGAGCACGGGCGCATCGTCGACAAGCGCGGATCGGCGGCAATACCTTTGAAGGACCTTGAGACGTCCTTGCCCTTGCTGCAGCTTCATCGCATTCAAACCTCCCTCGTGCCCCGCGTCTCTACAGACAAGAGGTACCCATGGATCGCGCGCAGCGTTCGGATGAAGGGGTCAACGGACGCTACCTATGGGAGATGCGCCTCCGAGACCCGGACTCCATACTGGATATCCGCATTCATCGAGAAGCGCCCCGCCCAACTTCACCACTGCGCAAATGAATCTCCGCTCATCTGCTGCCCGGGGGTGGCCCACCGTGCGAGCGCACCACTTCCATGCCCTGCACCGCCTCGCCACGAAGTCTGGGTCGACATGGTCATAGCACAACAATCTGGAGAACTCCGATGACCTCCGGTAGACGTACTACTCTCTCGCTGCTCCTCGCCTCGGCGGCCTTCGCATCCTTCGGGCAAGGAGGTTCCCCGGCAGCAACGACGACGCAACCCGAGCCCGTCATCATGTTGATTCCGATCCAGGTATCGAACGATGCGCTGCGGTCGGGCTGTTGGGTACAAATCTACGATGAACGCGAGTTCAACGGCGATATGGTGACGCTGGTGGGGCCGCTGGAGTTCGAAAGCTTCGACAAGGGCAGCGGTCGTCAGTTGAAGCAAGGCATCGACAGCCTCGTCACAGGTTCGAAGGCGACCCTGCGCGTCTACGAACATCAGATGTTCAAGGACCGCACCATCGAGATCGGCCCAGACACCCGCGAGGGAAGCTTGCTCCGGAGGTTGGGGGCTGGCGGGAGCATCCAGTCATTGACGCTGGAATGCGACAGCTGAGACATGCGCCGCAGCCGAACAATTTCCCGCGAGTGAAAGCGCATCGCGTCGTCCGCCACTCCATGCCCACGCGCCGTCCGCGTCACCGCCCGGTACGTAGCGCGATTTGGAGAACCTGCGAGCTCCACCGCAGGGCGGCGTGGCCGCCAGCACCGTGCTTCGAGGCTGGCGGATTGCGCTCGCGACGCAGCCTTCGAGCACTGCTTCACGCGCGAGTCGACCTGTGCGGCGCAGGTCGACGGCGGCGTCAGAGCGCACGCCGTTGAGCCGGGCGTCGTCCAGCCGCTGAACGGCAAGATTCCAGGCTTGGCCTCCGACCGGAGAAGAGCGTGACCCCATCGGACACGGGACTCCTGCCGCGAGTTCGGCGCTTTCTCCTCACTGTGGGGCTGCCGGTTGCTGTTGCATTGAGCTACGGCACGCCGCCGTGGCTGGTCTATGCCACCCTGTGCGCCATCCAGGCGTTCGTGGGAGACGAGGGCGGTGGCCCTTGGAAGCGACTCGCCTACATGGCGATTGGTCCGGCAGGACTCATGGCGGGCGACGCGATCGGAACGGCAACCTCGCCCTGGCCCATGCTGTTTCTCGGCATCCTGTTCGTGCTCGGGATCTTCTATGGACTCGTTCAAGGCGGCCACAACCATCTGATTCAACTGGTGCGATTCGCAGGATACGGTCTAGTCATGGGCTACTCGGTAGCTCCTCTCCATCTTCCGGACTGCGCAGCCGCTGCAGCAGCAGTGACCGAGGCATGGGCGATCTCACTGCTCTCGGACTTGGCGCGAGGGCGGCTTCGCCCGTTGGGCGTGACGCCTGTCGGACAAGCATTGCGCGCCGCACTCATCGGCTGGCGGACGTGCTGGACCTTCGCCCTGTGTGCCGGCTTCATCATCGTCGCCTCCGACCTCGCCGGCGCCTGGCTCGGGCTCGGGCACCCGTATTGGGCGACGTTGACCATTCTCGTTGTTCTGCGACGCGGCCTGATTCCCAGTGCTGACTCCGTAAGCGACCGCGTTCTTGGCACGCTGATGGGCATCGCTGCCGTGGCACTTCTGGTCACCGTGGCACCGGGCAAGGGGTCGTTGCTAGCCGGAATGATCCTCGCCGCTGGACTGCGCTGGCCGGCGCTGCGCATGCACGTCGTACTCGGCACGGCACTGATCACCGTCTTCGTGTTGCTTTTGGGCGAACTCCTGACCGCTGCACCGGGCGCGGCAGGCCATCTTCTGCAAGACCGGCTGCTGGCGACCATGCTTGGCTGCTGCTTCTCAATGGCTGGCATGGGTCTGTATCAAAACCTCCAGCGACTCCTGGCGTTACGAGGCATTGCCGCGGAGCGCTAGCAATCTCTCCGAGCACGCCCGGCCGTGATGGACGCGTGAAACTTTTCTCCCCAAGCCCTAACTTCCGATGGGCGACTGCCGGCGCCCCGTGATCAAAGATCATCGCAGTCCACAGGAACTCGACAGTTGACTGTCGGCTCAGCTTCGGCTCGAATCCCCTATGCAGGAGGCAGGTGGTGCGCGCGATACCAACCTGCGCCAAGGTGATTCCCGAAGAGCGCCAGCCAGCCTCGTGCCAGGGCCCGGTCCAGGCGGGGCCGCGAACGCACACGACTGGCTCGAACGGCAGGAGACTGGAATGAAGGATCTGACAGGCGGGTCGATCGCTCGGCACTTGGCCGTCCTCGCGCTCCCGATCGGTCTGGGAACCCTCGTCCAGACCTCTCTGCTCTACGTGGAAGGCTACTTTGTCGCCCAGCTCGGAAAGGCGGCGTTGGCCGGCTTGAGTGCGTCATCCACGGCCATCATCGTCGCTTACGCCGCGACACAGATCATTTCGGTCAGCGCCGTGACACTCGTTTCGCACGCGGTGGGTCGCAACTCGCGTGACGAAGCGAACGACATGTTCAACCAGTCGATGGCATTTGCCTTGTTCTGCATGCTGTTGACACTGGTGCTCGGGTACAGCCTCGCCGGACCATTCATGCGACTCCTTGGGGCGGACCCAGCGACGGTAAGCGCGGGCACTTCTTTCCTGCGCTGGACGATTCCCGCTTTCGCTCTCCAATTTCCGCTGGCAGCGATGGGTTCGACGCTCAGAGGAACGGGCATTGTCAACCCGACAATCGTCGTTCAAATGGCAAGCGTCGTCCTCAGTGCCGCACTCGATCCGATTCTCATCGCAGGATCGTTGACCGGGCTGCCGCTGGGCCTGCAAGGAGCCGGCCTAGCGAGATCGATCTCGACGTTCGTCGCCGTCGCTGCCCTGGCCTTCTACTTCGTCCGGTTTGAAAAATACGTCAGCTTCGACGTGTCACGGTGGCGTCCCGATCCGGCGACGTGGAAACGAATGCTGATACTTGGACTGCCTGCTGGCGGCGAATTCACGCTCATTGCCCTCTTCATCATGATGATGTACTGGACGCTGCGCGACTTCGGCGCCGCCGCCCAAGCAGGCTTCGGACTCGGCTCCAGAATCCTGCAGGGATTGTTTCAACCCTTGATGTCGATGACCTATCCAGCTGCAGCGATTGCCGGGCAAAACTTTGGTGCGCGGCAATTCGTTCGTGTTCGAAGGACATTCGTGGTCACTGCGATGGGTACCTGCGTGCTCTCCGCGCTGCTGGCCACTGTATGCCAGCTGAATGGCGAATGGCTGGTGAAGCGCTTCACGGGCAGTCAGGAGGTCATTGCAATCACCACCGAATTTCTCCGCATTACCTCCTGGAACTATGTCCTGCTCGGACTCGTCTTCACCTGCTCCAGCCTCTTCCAGGCGATGGGTAATACGTGGCCCTCTCTTGCAACATCGGGCTGGAGACTCTTGATGTTCTTTGCCCCAATCCTGTTCCTCAAGGGGAGGCCAGATTTCCACCTGGTTCAGGTGTGGTACCTGATGGTCGCCAGCGTTCTCCTGGAGGCAACGTTTGCCCTGGCGCTTCTGTATCACGAGTACCGCACGCGATTGTCGACACCGCTGGCGCAGCCAGTCACCCATATCAGTCGACTGACCGCGGGCTGAGGTTCCTGACATCGTCCTACCACTGGTACACAAGGGAGAGCCCGTACCTGCGGGGCTCCACCCATCCCTCATAGACGCTGCCGGTATAGCCCGCGGGTGCGGCGGACACAGGAACGACCGATCCAAAACCGCTCACCCAGACGGGAACCTTCGTGTCGAGAAGGTTCCGCCCCCACAGAGTCACCGTCACTTCCTTGCCGTCTGACAACGTTCGACGCCATGCCAGGTTTCCACTCAGCACGCCATATGCCGGGGCTGTTGCGAACTCGCGTCCGGGCACCTCCGGCCCAACGCCCTCGCGCTTCGCCTGCCATCTATATTCCACATGCGAGGAGACATCCCCATGAGCAAGTCGGGCGAGCACGTAGTCGGCCGTCACATCTACAGAATGTCGTGGCGAATATCCCTGGCTCGGATCGAACAGACCGCGAACGTCATCCCCAACCTTGTAGGTGGAAAAGGGGTTCACGGCTGGGTCGAAGATCGTGTTCGCTGGGGCCTTCAACTGGTCGATTCGCCCGAACAGATAGGCATAGTTCAATGCGACCGAAAGATCTCTCATCGGATTGCTCGCGATGTCCAGTTCCATCCCTCGAAAGGTCTCCCGCCCCACGTTGAAGGCATCGTAGTCGAACACAGTTGGTGCAACCTGAAATGCACGCTGCTGATCCTTGTACTTGGTCTCGAATAGCGCCAGGTTGAACCGAGTTCGGCGCTCGAGCCAGAGGCTCTTCAGGCCGATCTCATACGAAACGAGGGACTCCGGGCCATAGGTTTGCGAGAAGCCGCCTATGGGCGCATTGGCATTCGGTGCTCCTGATTTGTAGCCCGTCGCCGCGCGAAAATAGGTCGAGGCATCCTCAGTCAGGCGCTGCGTCGCGGTGAAGGATGGCGTAAAGCGGCTGTCACGGACTTCGCTGACGGCATTTGTTTCCGACTCCTTGCTCAGCGAATTGCTTCTCGTACGTACTCCACGTTTGCTGTCGCGCGTGTACCTGCCCCCGATCGTCAACTCGAGACTGGAGGTCGCAGCCCAGGTCGCCTGACCGTAGATGGCATTCGATAGAGATTTTTCACTCTCGTCGCGCGTGTCGAAGACGCCAAGCCCCGCCGCGCCGCCGTCAAGATGGTTCGATGCTCCTTCCTCGAAGTGGTAGATCCCGGCGACGAATTCCGCGCGCCATCCAGCTATCCGACCAATCGCCTGCAACTCCTGGGAAAACTGATGATCCTTGATCAGGTTGTGGCTGTTGAAGCCTGGAAGGCCGTAGACCTCGTTGTAGTTCTGAAACGAGTTTGCATTCAAGGTTCGATACCCGGTCAAAGACTTCAATGTCAGATCCGGATCGCCGCTCCACGTCAGCGTCAGCCCGTGCATCGAAGAGCGAGTGTTGCTCAATGGTAGATCGAGCGGTCGATAGGACGCGTCGGGACGCTCATATGGCGCGATATACGGAACGCCCGGGACGATCTCGTTATTCGCGAAGGCCGTGTTGACCACATAGTTCGGTGTGGAGTCGATGGAGAGGTAGTCGCCGAAATAATCCAACCTGGCGGTATCACTGGGATCCCATCGCAATTGCAGCTTCCCACCTTCTTGCGACTCCGCCCCGAAGCCTCTGTCATGGCCGGGATCCGCCACGGCACCGTCGATCGAACGTGTGAGCAGCGAAATTTTGGCGGAAGCGGATTTCCAGGTCGGCGTGTCCAGCACCGAAAGAGACCGGAAGTAGCCCTGATTTCCAGCGTCGAGTTCCTGCCGGAACCCCAGCGCACCAATTGGCGGGCGGCTGATGAGATTGACCGCCCCCCCCATTGTGTTCCTGCCATAGAGCGTTCCTTGCGGGCCGCGAAGTACTTCCACCCGCTCGATGTCGGACAAGTCGAAGCCGACGCCCTGGGGTCGCGAAATGTAGAAGCCATCCTCGTACAGGCCGACGGACCCATCGGTCGCGATCTGACCCGGGTCGTTGACGCCAACGCCACGCATATACAGAAAGAAGGTGTTGGTCGAATTCAGGTAGGGCGCCACCGTGACACTGGGAGTCGCTGCGAGCGCTTCGCCGGCAGTCGTGATTCCCCTGCGCTGTAACTCGTCGCGATCGAGTGCCGTGATCGAAATGGGGACATCCTGCAGCGGCTCGACTTTCTTCTGGGCGGTAACGATGACCTGCTGAACGGTCGCTGCCTCCTCAGCGCATAGCGTTGTCGAGAAGACCATCAGGGTGCATGTGAGGGTAGATCCCCTGCAGATCATGCTGCCGCCAACAAGCGCTGCACTCTCGACGACGACAGGAGCGCCGCACGAACGGGCTCCGTCTCGGGCAGCATCGCGGCGAGAACGCGCACCGTGTCAATGCCGAGTTCGCGATGCTCGGCGGCAGCTGCGTCGTGTCCAAGGAGTTTTTCTACCTCGGCCGCACTCGCTCGGATCTTCCAGGAAGCAAGAGGCGCCTCATAACCACTGATAGCCGCAAGGGCACTCGAGAGGTGGTGCTTCGCTTCGCCGAGGTCGCCCTTCGCCATTGCGATGCGCGCACCCGCCTCCCACGCCATCCCTTGCCACGTGACTTCGCCGAGTTGGACGGAGTCACGCAGCCACCGCCGGCAATGAAGATCCGCGTTCGCAAGATCATTCACGGCCAGGAACGCCTCTACGAAGCCCCACTCCACCATAGGTCTACTGTATTGGTCTGCTGGCAGTCGATGATTGGACATTTCCGCGTCGAGGTCGCCAAGCAATCCCAATGCGCGATCGACATGTCCGAGTCCAATATCTGCGAGCGCCATTTCTGCCTTGCAGTCACGGATCAACGGAACATGGTTCGCAGCAACAAACGACGCGAGTACCGATTCAAGGAAGCTTGCGGCGCCGGCGAAATCTCCTGCGTGCAGACTGATTCGAGGCCGAATCATTCGGGTCGCGGTGGCCCTGAGCGGATATCCGTTCTTGCTCATGATTGCCGCCACTTCCTCTGTGCATTTCAGCGCGCCGCCCCAGTCACCCAGGTACATGAACGAAAGATTCCTTGCGAATGGGGCAAGTGATGTCCGCTGGCGCCCAGGATTCTGGTCAAAGTTGGCAAGTGCCTCTTCCGCGAGCCCCAAAGCCTCTCGATACAGCGACAGATGCAGAAGCATCCAGGAAAAAGGCGCCAATAGTGGCGCAAGATCCGCCGCGCCACCCTGACGCCGGACTTCATCGATCCACAGCCTGCACTGCACCTCGTCGCCCTTCGACCATCCCTGCAGGACGACACGACTGAGATGACTACCGGCTAAGGCCGAGGCGCGCACGGCGGGATCTTCAATCCGAGGCGCGATCTCAATCGCGTGATCCAGCAACTGGATGCTGCGGTCGTGGTCGACCGCGGCTACCGTTCCCACCATATTGAGAATTGCTCGAACTTGTTCGTCGAGCATCCCATACTCGGTTGTCTTCTCGAGCAAGGTGTCGTAGGTCTGGATGGTTCGAAGGTCAAGCGAGGCTTCAAGACTGGAACACAACGTTCTCAGCAGCCCGATTTCGACAACGCGCCCCTGTGACTCCGGCAGCTTGTTCACGAGTTCCAAGGCATGAAAGAGGATGGCCGCTGACTCCCGATGCGCATACCGACGCATGTGGATCTCGGCCGACATTCCCAGGTACTTCACGGCGCGTTCCCAGGAGGCGCCCTCCTCGAAGTGATGCGCAAGGATTGGCGCCGCATCGATCGTACCTGACGCAATTCGAGATTCGAGCCACTCACCGCATCGAAAATGGATACGTGACCGACGCGACAGCGGCTGCCGTTTGTAGAGCACTTCGCGATAGAGGTCGTGAGAAAATTGATACCCAAATTCGCCGTCCCCTGAACGCTCGCCTTTCGTTGTGAGAATCTCTCGTCTTCGTGCCAACCTGTCGCAAACATATTCGAAGTCATCGATCTTCATGGCCGCGGCGGCCGCGCCGGCCTCTGGCCCGAACGTCGCTCCGAGAACGCTCGCCGCCTCGAGTGCCCTCTGCTCTTGCGCGCTCAGCCTGTCGATCCGGAATTCGATCATGTCGAGGATCTCATCCGGCACACGGACATCAAGCTCCGATATGGGCGCTTTCGCCCGCCACGTTTCGTCCACGCGCGTTGCCAGCCCTCGTGAGGCCATGTAGTTCAACAGAGCCACCATGAACAGCGGATTGCCGTCAGAGAGGTCATGGATGAGTTTGGAAAGAGTGCCTTCAGCGTCGGCGCCTGAAGCCGTCGGATCGAGATAGTTAATGACGTCGGCGCGCTGCAATCTCTGCAAGGCGATTTCCGAGCAGAGCCGGTGCGCCATCAGTTCCTGCTTGATGCCCCTCAACGGGTGGTCCATCAATGCGAGATCTGCGGGCCGGTAGGTGCAAACGATCATGAGTCGCGCTCGTGCGTTGCGCCGGGCGAGTGCCGCCAGCAGGTCGACGGTGGCAAAGTCAACCCAATGAAGGTCCGAAAGCACCAGAAGTAGTGGCGCGTCTGCGGTGACTTCCTCAATTGCCTCCGACATCTCCCGCAGCATCCGCTCCCGCGTCGCCCCCGTGAGCTCGCGCTGAAGCCTTATGCGATGTTCTGGCTTGAGGAGTGCCGGGAACTGAACCAGCAATGTGGGCGCCTTGTCGGCCAGCATCTCGACAATCGCGTCGCCACCGGACTGCAGGCACAGGCTCCCAAGCGCCTCGAGGATTGGGTAGTAGGCCTCCTTGCCGCCATGTCCTTCAGCACATTGACCGATGGCGATGCGAAGCCCGGGCGAATCAGCCATCGCGCGCGCCTGGAACTCTTCAACTAGCGCCGACTTCCCGATGCCGGCCTCGCCCGTCAAAAACACCATTTGGCGCCGTCCCTCGACAGCTGACTGGAGGTGCACCCACAACTGCCGCAATTGGGTGTTGCGCCCCACGAGATGCCGCCCCATCTGCACCTCTGTCGACCGCCCCCGGCCGTCCGTGCCCGCTGTCGCGGCGATGAACCGATAACCTCGCCGCGGCAACGTCTGAATGTACTTCGGCGATCTGGAGTTGTCGCCCAACGCACTCCTGACGCTCAACACATGGCTCTTGAGCACCTCGGGCTGCACGTAGGCTTGCGGCCACAGTGCCTTGAGCAGTTCCTCCTGAGTGACAAGGCGACCAGCGCGCTCGGCCAAGTAACGGAGAACCGCATAGGGCTTGGGCCTCATTTCGATTCGGATCTCGGCGCCGGTGTCGTCGCAACGCCAGAGGCATTGATTGACAGCGTCGATACGGAACGGTGGAAACTCGATCATGGAGTTTCCAATACACGCCTGACGCGCGAGGATGCCAGAAATCCCTGGCGGACGGACTCACCGTCCGGCAGGGAATCCGCTATAGCTCGCACGATCGTCGCACTGACACTGCGGTGATTTTTCGCAGCAACGGGGTTGCCAAAAAGCTCTTCCACTTCGGCTGCGCTGGCATGGATTTTCCAGGATGCTAGCGGCACTTCGAAGCCGGCGATCACGTCCAGGGCCGCTGAAACGCGTCGCCGCGCGTCGCTCACGTCGGCCCTCTGCAGTGCGATGCGCACGCCTGCTTCGTGCGCGAGTCCCTGCAACGTGATCTCGCCGATTTGCGCTGCCGAATTGGCAAATCGCTGCTGGTGCAGATCTGCCTTTGTCAGCTCCCCGGTCGCCAACCACGCCTCGACAAGGCCCCATTCGACAATGGGCCGCAAGACCAGATCTGCCGGAATTGGGTGACTCGACATCTCCTGATCGATCTTTTCCAGCAGCTTATGCGCTTGATCCAGGTCACCCGATCCGATTTTTGCGTGCGCCGACAGAGTCAGGCCATTCCGAATCAACGGGATGAGGTTGGTGCCGAGAACAAACGAAAGGTTCGAATCCAAGAAGGCTTGAATTCCGGCATGATCTCCCGCGTGCAGGCAGATGCGCGGGAGAATCTGCATGATGGAAGCCACACGGACAGGGAAACCGTTCTTGCTCCAGAGTGCAGCCATCTCTCGAGCCCCTTTCAATGCCGATCCCCATTCCCCAAGCAACATGTAGGCATACAGGCGAGCGAAATGGCCCAGGGAAATCCTTTGGCCACAGGATCTCAATTCATATGAAGCAAGTGCCTCCTCCGCGCTCGCCAGCGCCTCCCGATGCCGAGAGAGATGGACCTGCACCCAGGACAGTCTGAGCAATGGAGGCGCGAGCTCGGCGGCATTTCCGAGGGCGCGGATCTTGTCAATCCACCCCCTGCATTCGGCCTCGCTGTCCTTGAACGATGCACGCAGAACGATTCGATTGATGTGGCTGTTGGCCAGTGCCAATGTACGCAAGGCGGGATCTTCTATCTGAAGGCCTATTTCAATGGCTCGATCCAGCATCTGGATACTTCGTTGACCATCCACTTGGGCAACTAGCGGGACACTGCCATTGAGCGCTCGCACGTGTGCCTCCGCGAAACCGTACTCCGCGGACTTCGCGACCAAAGTCTCGTAAGCCTCGATAGCGCTGCCGTCCATCGAAGCATCAAGAATGGCGCACAGCGACTCCAGTAGCCCGATTTCTAGCATTCGACTCTGCGGCGACGGCAGGCCTTTCAGGAGTTCTAGGGCGTGCTGGAGAATCGACACAGCATCACGGTTTGCGAAGCGGCTGATGGCTATATTTGCAGACATTCGCAAGTACTTCACGGCGCGGTCCCAGGATGCCGCCATCTCGAAGTGGTGTGCCAGCATCGGCGCGACGTCGCTCTCGCTCGAACCGCCATGCGATTCGAGCCAGTCACCGCATCGGGCGTGAATTCGCGCTCGCCGCGAAGGAGGTTGTCTCTTGTAGAAAACCTCTCGATAGAGATCGTGTGTGAATCGGTACTGATAGGCGCCGTCCGTCGAGCCATCCGCCGATGCGCGCAATACATCCTGCTTGCGCGCCAGCCTTTCGCAGACATCCTCAAAGGCGTCGATAGTCAATGCCGCCGCCGCAGCCCCGGCGGCCGCTTCGAACGCAGTGCCCAGGACACTCGCTGCCTCGAGCGTCCGCTGGTCTTCGTCGCTCAACTTCTCGATGCGGATCTCAATCAATTCCCGGATGCCTTCCGGCACGTCGATTTCGAACTCCGAAAGGGAAACTTGCAGCAGAAAGTTGTCGCCCTCCCTCTTCACCAGGCCCCGCGAAATCATGTGATTCAGGAGCGCCAGCATGAAAAGCGGATTGCCATCAGATTGCCGATGGAGAAGGCGCGGCAGGCATAGGCGTTCCTCGGAGTCGTATGCCGCGGTGTGCATAAACTTGAACACATCGTCGAGGCGCAATCTTTGAAGCGGGATCTCCGAACACAGGTCATGTGCCATCAGCTCTTGCTTCATCGCCCTCCACGGGTGATCGTCCAACGCCGGGTCGGTGGGCCGATAGGTGCACACGACCATAAGGCGCGCCGGCAGGCTGCGCCTGGCGATTGCCGCAATCAGGTCGACCGTCGCGGCATCCACCCAATGCAGGTCGGAGAAGATCATCAGGAGCGGCGCCTCCGCCGTGATGTCCAGCAAGGCTTCCACCAACTCGCGAAGCATCCGTTCCTGCGTGGCGCCAAGGATCTCGCGTGTCAGGCGCGCGCGGTGTTCGGCCTTGAGTACCGCGGGAAGCTGGATCAACCAGGTCGGGGCCTTGTCGGCCAGAATCTCGATGACACGCCTGCCTCCGGGCTGCCGACAAAGGCCGCCGAGGGCTTCCAGTACCGGGTAGTAGGCCTCCTTGCCCCCATAGCCCTCGAGGCACTGGCCACCCGCGACCCGCAGACCGCTCCAGTCGTTGAGTGCGCGCTGCCGGAATTCCTCGACGAGCGCCGATTTCCCGATGCCAGCCTCCCCGGTCACGAGAACGACTTGACCAACCCCGTCGACGGCGGACCGTAGGCGCGTCTGCAGTAGCTGGAGCGGGACATCACGGCCCACGAGTCGTCGTTGCCTCTGCGCGATCGATTCCGTACCGCCGTCGGCACGACCAATGGGTGCAATGAATCGATAGCCTCGCCGGAGCAAGGTCTCAACGAACTTCGGAGATTTGTGACTGTCGCCCAGCGTCGTCCGGATGCTCAAGACGTGGCTCTTGAGTACTTCGGGCTGAACGTAGTTCTGAGGCCACAGTGCCTCGATCAACTCCTGTTGTGTCACGAGGCGCCCCGCCCGCTCTGCCAAGTAAGCGAGGATGGCGTACGGCTTCGGCCTCATCTCGATCCGGGTCTCGCACCCAGAGGCCTCTCGTCGCCAGAGGCACTGGTTGACGGGATCGAGGCGGAAAGGGTCAAACTCGATCATGACGGGCAGGTGAACCATGAAGTACGAATGGTCTTCTGGACTCGGCATCGCAGCACGCACGCGCCACGTACGCACTAGCCTCTAGCCATGACCAGGGCGCCAGTGCAATGATGCCCGCCCGCTCGTCGTCAGGCACCAGATTTTCACAAAAATAGAACTCCATTTCCACGCGTTTCCAGAGATGCGCCGACCCGGAGGCCCATTCGCCACTGAAACGGCTCACGCGTTCTGAGGAGACCCCCGCTTAACCGCCCACGGAGCACCGGCGCGCCGCCCGTTGCGGCGACCACGTCCACTTCGAAAGGACCGCGATATCACGGCGTTCACGGCGAACTTGCCTACTCTTGGTACCCAAGAGGTCCCAATCAGCCATGACTGCACGTGACTTGTACGAAAACTTGCTTGCAGGGGCGTCAGAGCTGCCTGACGAAGCGACAAGCTGCGCCCTCGCCCTTCCCTTCGATGTGCTGCATCGCAGCATCGACGAGATCGCAGGCGACGGCAGTGTCTCCAGTGTCCTGAGTCCCGTCCTGGAGGACGCGGTGCGACTCGTCGGCGCGACCGGCGGCCTGATCAGCACGATGCAGCCGTCAGACGGCTGCTCCTTTTGCCCAGTCGCTATAGCATGGGGCGGCGAGCGGCTGTCCGTCGAAAGATGGACGGCCATCAGCGGAATCACCTCCGAAAAGGAGCGATCCGATGAAGATCCGGCAGGATTCTTCGCTTGCATTCGACGCGCCGACGAGTTGGCCATGCGGGTCGAATGCCCGAACGTGCCCTGGTGGCCAGGCGCGCTGCCTTTCATGCGCCGCGTCGGCATCGCGCGGTGCCTCGCCTTTCCGGTGATTTCGCGCAACTCCGTCGCCGGGCTGCTCGAGCTGTGGCTGCCTTGGCGCGAGATGCCCGTTCCGCGGCGAATGGCACAGTTGCGCGTCGCTGCCCACCAGGCTGCGTTCGCTTTGGAGCTCATTCAGCTTCGCGAAAGAACCAGCAAGGCGGCCACCGAAGCAGAGCGTGAGCGTGTCGCCGGAGAGATCCATGATGGTCTTGCCCAGGGATTTCTCGCCATCTTGATGCAGGCACGTGCGGCAAAAATGTCTCGGCGGCAGCACAGGTGCGACGCGTACCAGTACCTGGATCGAATCGAACTGCTCGCCGCCGACGGGCTGGAAGAAGCGCGGCGCTCATCCTTCGCCCTGCGATCGCACTCGGTGGAAAACAATGGCCTGGTCGCCGCCCTCGAAGGGCTCGTGGCCAACATATCGATCGACGGGCGGACACGCTGCAGCTTCGTCAAGGCTGATTCGAAGTTTCAAACGACCTCCCAGGTCGAGGACGTCATCTATCGCATCGTTCAGGAATCTACTCAAAATGCTTTGAAGCATGCGGAGGCCCAGGAGGTCGAGGTCAGGCTGGAACAGACACCTCGCGGGTTGGAGCTGACCATTCAGGACGACGGCATCGGAATACCGAACGATGTCGTCCAGCAGGCACGAGAGCGTGGAGGGTTGCGCGCGATGCGCGACCGGGCCCAACGCTGTGGGGGCGAATTGGTCGTGGAGTCCCGAGCGCCCCGGGGGACTTGCGTGTGGGTCGTGTTCCCCGCAATGGCCGTGTGAGGAAGCGACCTCGATCGCCACCAGGCGCCGCTGGAATTGGGTCTTACACCTAGCGCACTCGCCAGGCAGGGCGAGCCACCGCGTCGATCGGACTGGGACACGGTCGTCGCGGCCGCCCCTTGCAAGAAGGACGCAATCTGTCCGCCAGCTCATGCCTGCCGAATGAACTTCAGCAAATCCGCATTGAGTTGCGCTTTATGCGTCGACGGAAGCCCATGCGGCGCACCCTTGTAGACCTCCAACACCGCACCCTCGACGACTCTTGCGGAGGCTTGTCCCGACGCTCCGATGGGCACGATCTGGTCGTCGTCTCCATGCACGATCAGCGTCGGCACACGCATCCGCTTCAGATCGTCGGTGAAATCGGTTTCGGAAAACTGCTTGATGCAGTCGTATTCGCTCTTGATGCTGCCCGACATGCCCTGCAGCCAGAACGAATCGCGCAGTCCTTGCGAGACTTTCGCGCCAGGCCGATTGAAGCCAAAGAAGGGCGAGGAGAGATCCTTGAAGAACTGCGAGCGATCCGCGACCACTGCGGCGCGGATGCCGTCGAAGACCGCCATCGGCAAGCCTTTCGGATTGGACCGGCTCAGCAGCATCTGCGGGGGAACGGCGCCCACGAGGGCGGCCTTCGCGACACGCGCCGTGCCGTGGCGACCGATATAGCGCGCCACCTCACCTCCGCCGGTGGAATGTCCAACCAGTGTCATGCCATCGAGGTTCAGCGAATCCACCAGCGCGGCGAGATCGTCGGCGTAAGTGTCCATGTCATTGTGATCCCACGACTGGCTCGAGCGGCCGTGGCCGCGGCGGTCGTGGGCAATGACCCGATAGCCGTTCATGCCAAGGAACATCATTTGATCCTCCCAGGCGTCGGCAGTCAGCGGCCACCCATGGCTGAAGACGACGGGCGGCTCTGAGCCCCAGTCCTTGTAATAGATCTGCGTGTCGTCCTTGGTAGTGATGGTCGTCATCCCGCTCCTTCCATGCGATTGATCTGAAAATTCGAGGGCGCTGGCATCGTGTCGATCGCCAGCATCGGCCGCGACCGGCAGCACTACGCCCGCCGCCAGACCCGCTCCGCCGAGCAGCAGAGTGCGACGTTTCATACGGCCCTCGGTAGATCGCTGAAGACTTTCCATTTCGTCACCATAGAGCTAACGAATCTTCTGCGCAGCCCTCCGGAATGCCCCCTGGAGAACAGTCCAACATGGAGACGCGGAATCACGTCGGAACCGGAAAGCGGATTCGCGCGACGCCGTCATGGAAGCAGCGGCATAGGCACGAGTGAGCATTCAAAGAATCGCCAACCACTCGTCGGTGTCCTGATGCAGGCGTACGGATGCAGGATGAGGTCATCACTACCAAAGGGAGATGCGGCCTACCGACTTACGAACCACACTCATCCCAATTGGTTTCCAAACACTTCAGTCCCTAGCCTTTTCGTCTCTCCTCATCGGGAGCCGATGCGGAACATATCAAGCCAATCACAACCGAAGGAACGCGGGAGATGAACGCGCTGATCGCCGGCAAGGCGATCTCCGGTTTCAGCGCCTTTGTCTAGGGGCGCGTCCGCGCTCCGCTGCTGAAAATGTCCATCCATTGAAAGCACATCATGGCTTCGCAGATCAAGCGCGTTGCAGTCATCGAAACCGGCGTCATCGGTGCGAGCTGGACTGCACTGTTCCTGGCAAAGGGACTTGAAGTCGCCGCCAACGAAGTCGCGCCAGGAGCGGAGAGCCGACTTCGGCAGTACGTCGACGATGCGTGGCCCGCTCTCGAGGAACTGGGCACTGTGGCCGGCGCGTCACGCGACCGGCTGATCTTCACACCCGAGCTGGCAACCGCGGTGGCGGACGTCGATCTCGTTCAGGAGAACGGCCCCGAGAAGATCGACTTCAAGAAGGGTCTGTACCGCCGACTCGACGGACTGCTGAGGCCGGAAGTACTCATCGCGTCGAGATCGTCGGGACTGACCATGCCCTTGAGGGAGCAGGGCGATCTCGTCGGGGTGCTCTATCTCGAGAACAAGCTGGCTTCGCACGTCTTCACGCCGGGCCGCCACACAGTGCTCGACCTGCTTTCATCGCAGGCCGCCATCTGTCTTCAGAACGCCGAGCTGTACGCCAGGCTCGAAGAGGAGAACGCCGAGCGCAGGCAGTCCGAGGCCGCACTGCGCCGGTCCGAGGAGCGCTACGCTTTAGCGATCGAGGCGGCGACGGACGGGCATGTGGACTGGATCGTCGACGGGGACATCTACTACGCGTCGCCCCGATTCCTCGAGCAATGGGGGCTGCCTCCGGAACTGACCATCACCACGCGGCAACAGATTCTGGACCTGTTTCCGTTCCACCCGGACGATCGCCCGCGCGTAGTGGCGTTGCTGGGCCAGCACCGCGACAGTGACAAGAAGCGGCTGGAGTTTGACACTCGCGTGATCCGCCACGGCGAAGTACGCTGGATGCACTGTACGACCCTGTGCCTGCGCGATGCGACAGGCAAGCTGCTGCGCACGAGCATTGCGACCACCGACGTGACCGAGCGCATGAGGGCTGAAGAGGAACTCCGGCTGTCCGAGGAGCGCTATGCACTCGCCCTGGCGGAGTCGAACGAAGGCGTGTTCGACTGGGATCTTCGGACCGGTCGCACCTACCTTCCTGCGCGCACGCAGGAACTGCTCGGACTTCCCATAGGGGACCCGTGGCACACCCGTGAGGAGTGGGAGACCCTCCTCGCGTACTACCCCGGAGACTCTGAACGCATGCAAGCGGCGCTTGAGGAGTACTTCGCGGGCCGGACGCCCAGGTACGACCAGGAGGTGCGGTTCGTCTTGGCCAACGGCCGGATCCGCTGTTTCCGCGCCCGAGGCTCCGTGCTGCGCGATGCCGACGGCACGCCGTATCGCATGATCGGTTCCTTCGACGACATCACCGAACGCAAACACCAACAGGAGGAGATGCTGCGGCTGGAGAACCGATTGCACCAGGCCGAGCGGTTCGAGGCGATGGGCACGCTGGCGAGCGGGATCGCACACGACTTCAACAACATCCTGGGCGCGATCCTCGGGTTCGGGGAGCGCGCGCTGCGCGCGGTGGAGGCGGGCAGCCGGCTCCACGACGACGTGAGCAACGTCGTGGCGGCCGGCGAGCGTGGCCGCATGCTGATCGATCGCATCCTGCAGTTTAGTCGCGGCACGGCCAGTGATCGAGTGCCCGTGCATGTGGAGCGCGTGGTGTCGGAGGTGTTGAGCCTGCTCCAGGCCACTCTGCCTCCGCACATCAGTCTGCGCAGCCGGTTGGAGGCCGGCAACGCCGCGATCGTCGGTGACGCGGTGCAGATCCACCAGCTGCTGATGAACCTGGGCACTAATGCCGTGCATGCAATGACGCAGGCCGGGATGCTGACGGTGTCGCTGGACGTGATCGACGTGCGGCAGGAGCGCCAGGCGAAGCGGGGCGCCATCGCCCCGGGGCCCTGGATCGTGCTGCAGGTTGCCGACCAGGGAAGAGGAATGACTCCGGAGATCATGGACCGGATATTCGATCCGTTCTTCACGACAAAGGAGATGGGCGTCGGCACGGGCCTGGGGTTGTCTCTCGTGCTGCGTATCGTAGTGCAGGCCGGCGGCGCCATCGACCTGGAGAGCACACCGGACGTGGGCAGCGTGTTCACAGTCTATCTGCCGCGCGCCGGCGACGCACCGGAAGAATCACTGGATGCCCGACCAAGCTTGCCTCGAGGGAGTGCGCAGCGCGTGATGGTGGTGGACGATGAGCAAGCGCTGCTCGAGCTGACGACGAGTACGCTCAGGGAGCTGGGTTACTGGCCGACCGGGTACGGGTCGGCGCGGGTGGCGCTGGAGGCGTTCCGTTCAACCCCGGACAAGTTCGATGTGCTCATCACCGATTCGCGCATGCCCGGCATGTCCGGCGCGATGCTTATCCGCGAGGTCCGCAGACTGCGCCCGCTGCTGCCGATCATCCAAGTGAGCGGCTACGTGGGCGACGCCGCGTTGGCACCTTCGAACGGCTGGGCCGACGAGGTCCTGACCAAGCCGCTGCAGACCGATGCGCTCGCGACCAGCCTGACGCGACTTCTCAACGTTTCCACGCTTGTGCCCGATCATCAAGCGCTGGGCCAATTCCGCTAATTCGTCTGACATCACGTTCCTGCCCGAGCCTGTACGTTCAGCTCGCCTCGACTGTCCGCGATCAATCGTGGTGGATCCTCAGCGCAGCATTCCTCTCTCGCGCGCGACTGCCACGGCTTCGGTCCGATTCCTCGCATTCAGCTTTGCAAGCAGGTGCTTCAGATGAGTCTTGACAGTGCCTTCGCCAATATCCAGATCCAGCGCGATTCGCCTGTTGATGGATCCGCGCGCGAGGTGCAGGAGCACCTCCTGCTCGCGGGATGTCAACGTCTCGTCGTGCATGTGCTCGGCCATCCGCGCTGCGACACGGGCAGGCAGATATGCCCCCCCATTCTTGACGGCGCGAATGCAATCGACGATGTCGTCCGTCGGAACGTCTTTCGGCAGATAGCCTTTCGCCCCCGCGCGCAGGGCACGCAAGATGTCGCCGTCGCTGACAATCGTCGTGAGGATGACGACAACCGCCTCCCGATCGAGTTCGCGAATCCGGGTTGTTGCCTCTATACCGTCAAGTTTCGGCATCCTGACATCGAGAAGCGCCATGTCTGGTGACAGGCTCCTCCAGAGACTGACGGCCTCTTCTCCGTCCGCGGCTTCACCGACAACATCAATGTCGTCGTGGACAGAGAGCAGCTTCCGCAGTCCGTGCCGGGTCAAGGGGTGGTCATCGGCGATGATTAGACGTAGTGGCTGGTTCATGACAACAGGCCTCCGGAAGCTCAGTCGAAATTGATCGCGCCAATCGACCTTCCGCTCGAAGAGTAGACCGCCGCCAACGGACTGTGCACATCCCGGCGAAGTGTTTGGAAGCCCTGCTCAAGTACTGCACTTGGTTCGAGCGCAACGACTCGGGTTCCGACCGATTCAACAGGGACTTCCGCGGCTTGGATCGCCGGTCGCCATCGGAGGTGCGTCTGCACGCCAGAGGAATAGCCCGTCGGCCGGCTCCACGCTGGCGCGAAGAGGTCGTTCTATAAGCCGACCCTGAGCGCCAATATTCCCGCATGCATGCCGCTCCGAGCCGCACGACGACGAGTCTCGCCAGTGTTCGTTTCTTGTCAATGGCCTTCACCTGCGGGGTGACCCAGAGGAAATCGTGCTCAATGACCCACATTGAAAGGAGGTCCATGATTACCGACGCATCATCGGAGATCACCCCCCTGATTTCGCTTTCCTTGCCGAATGCGTGGGCTCAGACAGGTGAAACAGGCGCCCAGGTCAAGGCCGAGCCGGAGCAGGCCCGAAAGGACGTCGAACTCACAATTGCAAGGTCAGTGACTTTGGTCAGTTGAGCTGGCGACAAGGCAGAACCTGATGGGCCTACCATTCTTGTTGCCGCCTCAAGATAGAACTGTGCACGCCATCGCATGGCGCATGAACCCGGCTGCTGTCCGGATCCCTACCCGATCCGTCCCGGCATTGCAATCTCCATCAATGAGGCCACCTGATACAGGCCGCCGTATTGCTTTCGAATCCACCATCTTGAACTATGAAGTCGTTCAACTTGCCTTCAAACTTCGGAAAAACGGCCCTGAATGCCAATATCGTGACGGCACATCGGAGACATCATGAATGCAAGCTGCCTGAACTTTGACCTCTCTGATGATGAACAAGGTGGATGGAAAATCGCCATTGGTCGAGGACTCGCCTTCGTTCTCGCCGACACGTGCTGTCTGTACATGAAGACCCACGGATTTCACTGGAACGTCTGCGGCGAGCAATTCTTCGGCCTGCACCGCTTGTTCAAGGAGCAGTACGAGGACATGTGGACGGGCATGGATGCGCTGGCCATCCGGATCCGCGAGCTCGGGTTGTTTGTCCCCGGAAGCCTGACGGAGATGAGGACACTATCAACCCTCAGCGAGCAGAGAGGCGTGCCGACGTGGGGCGACATGCTACGCGAGTTGATCTCCGATCATTCCATTCAGGTTGACAGAATCTGCGCACTTCGCCCGGCCTTGGTCGAGGCCGGCGACACGACTTCAGTGAAGCTTGTTGATGAACGCCGAATGGCGCACGAGAGAATGAAATGGATGCTCGAGTCCTCATGCTCGGTCCGTTCGAGCCATGTCGTCTTGTCAGTGCTGGAGACCTATGCGTAGGCCTGCCACTACAAGCGCGCCAGCCTCTTGATGAGCGACGGCGCCATGCGCACCAGTCCGCGACAGTTCGCTCTAGACTAGTCTAGAGGCGGCGGCATCCGATCTCGTCTTGCGTTGGTGCTGCGCGAAGGATGTGCTGATGCGGGCGGCCGATCTCAGTGCCAACGGGAGATTCCGTGCCGCGCAACGAGGCGTCCGGCTCGCGGGAGAAAGCCCCGAGCTTGGGTCAGCGAACCATCCCTCGCCGGGACGCCTCCGCCAGGGCTTCGGTGCGGTTCTGCACACCGAGTTTGTCAAAGACCGATTTGACATGACCCTTGACTGTCGTGATCTCGATGGACAGGTCCCGGGCGATCTGCTTGTTCGGCTTTCCCTGAGCAATCATCTTCAGGATTTGGACTTCTCTCTGGGATAGCTCCGGTCGCGTCGAAAACTGGACATATTGCGCAGCGACGTCGGGCGCCAAATACATCCCGCCGTCGGCCACCCTCTTGATGCCCTGGCAGGCTTCCTCGGGAGCGGCATCCTTCAACAGGTAGCCCTTCGCGCCGGCGCGCAGCGCATGACCGATATCTTCGTCCGTGCTGTAGGTCGTCATGATCAGGATGCGGGCGTTGCGATCCGCCTGCAACACGCGCTGCACGACCTCCAGACCATCCAGCTTGGGCATTCGAAGGTCCAGCATCAGCACATCGGGGCGTAATTCCAGATAGGCGGTCACAGCGCCTTCGCCGTCGCCGCACTCGGCAACGATCTCGAACTCCCCCAGCATCTCGAGTACCGCCCGCAGTCCATGCCGAAATATCGCGTGGTCGTCGGCAAGAATCACACGCAACTTTCTGGCAGACTTTGCTGGCGTCATGTTCGCCTCCCCTTGTCCGGAAACAACACCGACACCCAAGTGCCGTTTGGCGCGCGGGATTCGACTGTCAAGTCACCCCCGCAACTTCGCGCCCGCTCCCACATCGCCCGCAGCCCACCTCGCTCGCGCGCTCGCTGGACGACATCACCGGGGATGCCCGTTCCATCATCCTGGATGCTCACACGCAAACCACCGGACTCCTGCTCGAGCTTCACTTGGATCTCGCGCGCATCCGAATGCTTGAGCGCATTTTGCGTGGCCTCCTGGACGATACGATACACGGCGTCTTCGATCAGCGGCGATGCGGCAAGCTTTTCGACGTGGTTGACGAAGACACAGCGCGTGCGGCCGTCGATCGAGAGATTTCGAACCAGCCGCTCCAAGGTCGGAACCAGACCATCGCCTTCCAGGGAAGTCGAACGCAGGGCGAACAGGGATCGTCGCGCCTCCTCCAGGCCCTCGGCGGCCAGCGACTCGATGCTGTCAAGGAAGTGTGTGACTTTGCGCTTGTGCTGCCGCCCAAAGATCCTCGCCGCACGAGCCTGCATCAAAACCCCCATGAATGCCTGAGCCAAACCGTCATGAATTTCTCCGGCGACGCGCGCACGCTCTGCCTCTGTCGCCGCCTTGCTCGTTCGCTCGCGAAAGCGGATCAGTTCAAGGGAGAGTGCGGCCTGATGCGCAAACGCACGCAACTGCGCAAACGAGTCGGCGGTCGGTGGTTCGGCCTGCGGCAGCCACAGCTTCAGCAATCCCACCACCGAACCGCGGGATCTCACTGGCAGGCTCAGACACATCTTCGCACCGATTCGCAGCATAAAGGCCAGCGCATCCGGCCACCACAGGGCGTCTTCGCGATCGACCTGCAGCACAACTTCGTCGCCCTTGCGAATTCGCCCGAAGAAACCGGAGGGATCTTCCACGGATCGCTCGGCAACGGATTCGATGCCGCTGACATCGAGCCACTCGGGTATCGACAATCTCCTGCCCTGTAGCAAGATCGCGACCGGATGGAATGGGTTGCCCTGCGATGCCTCCATGGCGCTGATCAGGCCGCCGGTCGCGCCCACCAGTTGCGCGGATTCATCGAGGATGCTGGACAGCACGTTCGAGACGCTCTCGTCAGCAGCGGTTCGCTCGATGCTCCGGCGCAGGGCCTCGTTTGCAAGGTCCAGCTGTCGCGCCCGTTCCTGGTTGACTGCGGCATGCTGCGCGGCCTCGGCTACTTGCGTCATTCCCATAGCGAGCGCCGCCTGATGAGCCAGCACCCGGGAAATCGCCGACTGCACGTCGGTCTGCTTGTCGCCGGACCGATAGGACAGCGCCAGAAATCCCAGCGTGACACCATGGAGCCGGATCGGGAAGCAGGCGATCTGACGATGCCTTCTGCGTCTGTGCCAGGCCCGAAGCGCGACGGTGCAAGCCGGATCGGATGGCGTCGTCCACCAGCACATCGTCGCGGCCTCTATCTCGGACCATGCACGCTGCGCGGATTGCGTCATCGGAAGCCTCCCGTCGACGCCTTCAGGCACCGCCAGAGCTTCACCCTCGGCGGACTCCTCGGATATCGCGACGAAACGAATTTCCGTCTTGCTCGCGTTCATCATGCCGATGCTGCCGGCGGCTGCGCCGCAGACCTCGACAGAGGTTCGGACCACGGACCCCAGAAAGGATTGGAGATCGTGAAGCGATGTCAGCTGTTCAGCGCAGACGCGCATAGCATCGTTGGCCCGGGGCAGATCTGCCAATCTCTCCCGAACCGCCGCCTCCCGCTCCTGCGCGATCGTCACCCGGCGCGTTCGCTCGCCGAGTCGCTTCATGCCGATCGCCAGGGCGGTCTGCTGCGCGAGAACCCGGACCACCTGGAGTTGAGCCTCGGAAGGCGTGTCCTCGGATGCGAACCCGAGGCGCAAGTGGCCCAAGGTTGCTCCCCGCAGCCGGATCGGCACGTCAACGATGCGCCGGATACCTCGGCCTTCGTAGCAGCCTTGAAGTGGATTCTTCGAGTCGCCGCCATCAATGGCCTGCCAGCGCTCCGCCGCACTCGCCTTAATGTCCTCCCAGACATCCCGGACGGTGCCCGTCAGTGGCCTGTCCGAAATCGCTGACGTGATCGGCACGAGCGCCCCGCTCTCGCGGTCACGCTCGAGCGGCGACAGTATCTCCAGGGAACTCTCGTCCTCCGACGGGAGCAGAACGCCGCCCGCATCGGCACTGCTCATGTCGATCGCGTGTCTGACGGTCGTCTCGAGAAAGGCCTCCAGGCTGTCCGTCGCGACCAGCTTGTCGGAGGACGCTCGCAATGCCTCGTTCGCCTGCAGCAGACTCCTGATCTGGACGATCGGCGAACGCCGCCGCCCGCTTGCTTTTCGCGCTTCGGACATGCGTGATCTTCTTGCTTGCTCGTCGATGCATGCGGCAGGCGCTTCGGTGATTTCCATCGCGGACGCTGCCGCCATTTCGTCCTGATAGTCAATCCATCGCCAGAGCGGCACCGCCGCCCGCTGTGACCCGAGCTCCACATCGGCGCTCGCGAGCCGACACCTGGCATCGTGCACGTTGCCTCCCAAAGGCTGGGTTAGCGGCCCCGGCTCGCCCCATGGTCGTACTCGACCCAAGCGCCACCCAAGTCATTGCACTGGCCGGGTACGCATCGTATGGATCCAGACGGCATGGCACAAGCATGCGCACGCCCGGATCGATGCACAACCCTTCCAAAGTACTGCTCCTCGCCGGGACTCTCGGGTGGTGCAGACGAAACCCGGCGTCGCTTGGTGCGGAATCCGCCGACAAGATCCGCATCGTTCCGCAGCGACCTCATGGGATGTCGCGACGACACACTCCTGAACGTCGTCCCCGGCTTTGCGCACTCTCTCCGACTTTCAAAGGTACGGCAGCCGAGCGGCCCTGACGGAGCATCGACGCCCGCCGCCATACCGCGCCAAATAGGCACTCGTCTCATGGATCCACAGGACAACAGATGGACCTCCAGACCTTTGCTGCCAACGTTCGCCGGCACGAAGAACTGCTTGCTGCGCGTGACTTCGACCGAATGCGATGCCGTCTCGTCGTCGTACTGCTAATCCTGGCCGCTACTGTGTCAATGCATACGGCGTGGGCGGATGGCGCCGACCTCTTCGCTCCTTCCTGGGAAATTGGAAAAGCGATGGATGCTGCTCGAGCCTTGCCGGCGACGCCGTTCTACACGGACTCGTCCGGTGGGTCGCAAGCGGCCGGCACACTGGTTCGAACTGAGCGCTTCGCGGACTATGCGCTGCCTGCAGGCGTGAGCGCCTACCGGATCCTTTATCACACACGAACCGCGGCCGATCTCGACTCACTGGCGACAGCGGTCGTCCTTCTCCCATATGGCAGTCCTCCGAAGGACGGATGGCCATTGATTGCGTGGTCGCACGGCACCAGCGGGGTGGCGCGCGGCTGCGCGCCATCCCTCATGAAGTCGCTCTTCTACAACTGGGAAGGGCTTTTCGAGTACGTGATGCTCGGCTATGCCGTCGTAGCCACCGACTATGCGGGACTCGGCACCCCGGGTCGGCACGCATACCTCGACATGGAGAGCAATGGAATGGATGTCATCCAATCGGTTCCGGCCGCACGAGCCGCCGTGCCGACTATCGGACGCAAGTGGATCGCCGTCGGTCATTCGCAGGGCGGCTTGTCGGTGCTCGGAGTCGCCCAGCTCGAAGGCGAGATCCGGGATCCAGATTTTCTGGGCACGGTTTCGCTCGCAGGGGCAAGTGACCTCGAGGAAAGTATGGCGAACGTCACGGCTGTCAATGTTCCCGTGCTGAGTGGCTTGGTTGCATTCTTCCTGTTCGGGGCGAAGACCATCTATCCGGAGTTCGACCTGCGCGACGTCTTGACCGACAAGGCGCTCCGCATCTACAGCGCAAGAGTCGAGGATGGATGCAGCGCCGCCAGTGGCGCTTTCGCCGCGATCCCGCCGGTAGAAATGCTCAAGCCTGGATGGAATTCGAACCCGTACGTCAGGGACTTCCTGGAGCGCAACCGGCCGGGCATGAAGGCCATCCGTGGGCCCGCGTTCCTGGTCGAGGGCGGCAGCGATGTCATGTTCACCGAGCCTGCAGGGCAACGCGTCTATCAACGACTATGCGCGGCAGGGGCACGAGTCCAGCTGACCGTCTACCCTGGGCTGGGACACGATGCAGTCGTGTACGGCTCGCTGAACGACCAGATGACCTGGATCGCCGGCAGGTTCAGGGGAGAGCGCGCACCAAGCGATTGTCCGCCCCATGATGGCCCGACTCGTTGACACGGAGAAACGCCTGAAGTGTCGGCTCTTGCGATGTTTCGTTCGCGCGTACGCCAGTACTACGCGTTGACCAAGCCGCGAGTCGTACGGCTCGTGGCTTTCTACGCTGCGATCGGCATGGTGCTCGCATCGCCCGTCCTGTCGGACTGGCGACTGGCATTGCGTGCGGTGGCGGGGATCTGGTTCGTGGCCGCGGTCGCGGCGACGCTGAACTGCGTCATCGAGCAACGCATTGATGCACGCATGACGCGCACCGCCTGGCGCCCGACCGTGCGCGGGCAGTCACGAATGTCGAGACGGTCAGCTTGATGACATCTTCGGATCGAACTCAGTCAAGACGTTGCGTGCGATGGGTGCACGTGCAGCCCTGTGCCTCGCGACTCGCTGGGCGCGCCCGTCAAGCAGTCCGTATGGCACATGCAGGAGCTGTTCTGCGATTTCGTCGGGCTTGTGCATGAAAGCACATGGAGGACTTCGGCGGGATGCACGCAGGCAGCAGGCACCTATCCGGGCCCTCCGAGACTTGCCAGCCAGCGCAACGCTCCGATGCCTGGCATGAAGAAATACTCGCCCCCGCGCGTCGTCACGAATCGCGGGATACCGTGCAGTCTGCGGCGGATCGGCAGGTGAGGGATCGTGAATGAACCAGTGCCGTCGTGGTCGCCGACGAACGGGTCCTTTTCCTGCCCTAGTCCGATGAAGTTGCCATCATTCGCCCACTGGGATTTGACGAACTCGAACTGCCGGTCAAGGTGCGTACCCATGAAGACGAAAGCGATGCCGCGCTCGGCGCCGTCATCGACCCGCACGTCTTCGGGCAACATGGGCCCGTAATTGGTGCCGCGACGGATCATGCGATGAAGATTCACGGCGGCCAGTTCTCCCTCCAGCGAGTCGCGCGGGTTCATGCGACGCGCGTGCGACCCGAGCGGGCATATCACGCCTTTTGGATCGCACTCCAAATAGCGGAAGTCGTTGTTGCGTTGGGGATCGGCTCCAAGTTCCGGGTTATCAAGCTCGGGCGCGAGCACAAGAGGGGCACCGCTGCGCCATCGCCCCATCAACTTCGCTGCAAGCAACTCTTCTTCCTCGGGCGTCCGTGCGTTCGCGGACAAGTACTGGCGGAACGCGGCGTCCTTTGTGTGCAGCTTGATCCAGGCGAGGAAGGTGCCATTGCGGCCGAGCTCGGAGGGCTGCGGCATCGACGGCAGCGCCCCCGTTTCGTCAAGGTAGCCGAATACGAATTCGCCGGCCTTCACTGCAGGCCCCTGTCCTGGCCGGCCCGGTGCTCCGCTCCCCTCAACCTCCGGGTTACCGATGCCATCCTTGTAGCCGAAACTCGATCGGCCGTTTGGGAGCTGGTAAAAGTCCAGCCGTCCGACCACCTCGATGCCAGGAAGCTTCATGCGGGCGTGGTGTGCCAGCTCCAATGCAACGGCAAGTGGCTCGGGCGCTGAGGCAAAGAGCGCCAACATGAGATGGACATCCCCACTTCCGAAGGGTGCGTCCCAATGCTCCGGCGCGCTTTCGCCGATATCCCCCAGCTTCTCGGCCCTGCTTGCCATGCCCGTACGAAACTCGGTGGGAAAGCTCTCCAGGGATGACTGAGAGAGGCCCAACGCCTGCAGGCCCGCGTAGCTCAAGCCGACGTTAAGCAGGGGCGGCAAGTTCGGACTCCACCAATCCTCTGCGGAGTTGACAATGTTTGCAAGCCGACCCATCAGCTTCCGCCCGGACACGGGGTTGTCGACGCGCAGGAAGATATACGCGCCGACGTAAGGCGAGGGTCGCTCACGGAGCACGACGCCCTGGATGTCGCCGAGTTCCAGTGCGATGGGGTCTGCCGACGTCGTCATGACTTGGAAGGCTTGCTGATCGCCCCAAATTCAAATGGGCATCCTCCGCGTTCGATCGCCGCCTGGCGCCCCTTCCAACCACCTGTACGGTGTGCCACCGAAACTTCGTACACGCCCCGACGCGCCGCCAGAACCGGATCGTCCGACACCTCGATTCCATCCGTGACGCGGGTCGGATCGTGCATCATCACGGCGTCACCGATTTCTTCGACCGTCGTCGTCCGCGTCAATTCGAGCCTGCCCACGACGATACGCGGTCGGTCGTCGGGCCACGGGGCCGACGGGTCGTCGACGGGGTCGTCGCCAACGGCCAATTGAAGGACAAGGTTGAACCTCACGGGGGATTGACGCAGCCTTGCCTCCAGCTCTTCAAAAAGGTAGCCAGGCGGCTGCTTCTGCAGCTCTTCCAGCGGCTGTCCGGCGACGCCGGCCTCGGGCTCCCAGTGGTAGCGCGCATACCGAGCCTCATCCGCTGCGTTCACGAATCGGAAAGCGTGCAGCGCGTGGAACTCGGTCTGGGCGAAACTCACAGAGGCAGGAACAGCCTTCCCAAGGCGGACCGCATTGGCAACCCACGGACGGGTCGCGAGGAACTGATTGACGGCTTCCGGGTTGGGCAGGCCGGTGGCGGGTTCGGGCTTGACCGCCTTCAAAAATTCGAGGGTCTCGTCGGGCGATCGCGCGAAGAAGAGCGGAATCGGCAGCATGACCAGATCCGTCATCGTGCCGTCCGGCAGGTAGAACCTGGTCGCCATGGAGACCGTCGTCGCCGGGCCCCAAGGATTGCCAGATCGGCTGTTGGAATGGCGAACGGTCACCGGCACTGGATCGCCCTGCAGATGGACGGCCCGACTGAGTTTCCTCGCCTCCGGAGTCGCCGTGAACGTGCCGGCGTAATATCTCGCCTGAGCGTGCACTCCACGGTATCCGGGATGGAACCCTTGGAAATCCTGGTGGATCATTTCCACCAGCTGTGCAGACTTCCGATATTGACCGTGATTCATGTTTGCGCTCCGAGACAATGCGGCGGTGCGATCAGCTCGAAGCCTGATCGAGCAGGGTGTCGAATGCTTGCTTAACCTTGAGGCTTTTCCATACCTCGCGCACCGTCGCATTGGGATACGCGCTGTAGAAAGCCGTGGCCTGGACTTGCTGCGAGACGATCCAGTCCTTGATCTCGGAGCTATGGATGCCCGGATAGCCGACACATTCGTGGAACAGCAGGTCGATCTCGTCGGGAATGATCGAGGCGAAATCGTTGATGTACGTCTCCCATGTTCCGTCGAACGTCGAGGCAAAGATCACACGGGTATCGTCGTCGAAGATCACGAACCGAAGGTCGTGGACCGTCGCGATCCGATCCGTGTTCTTCTGGCGCTCGCCGGAGAAGCCTTCCGGAAACAGGTCGCGCATGCGCTGCGCACCTCCAGGCTTGAGCGAAGAAATGATGGTGAACTCGTTCGCTTGTCCGAGCTTCAGACCGGGTCGAGCCTTGACTGCCGAATTCGAATCCATGAGAGGGTTCCTTTCATCGTTGACGATCAAGCACAGTTGAGAATCACGTAGGCATCACTCCGACGTGTTGACTGCCGACGTGATTCGCCAGCCTGCGGGTGTGAGAACAACAAGGTAGACCACGCCGAACCGCGACATCAAGGCGCCACTCGAGTTCCGACGCAGCCACAATGCATCGACGAGCGCGGCCTGCGCATTGAGTACCTTGACACTGCAATTGTCGAGGGACGATCCCGCGAAATGCGCCTTCTGCAGATGGTGGATCTCGCCGCCCATCCCCTCTTCCTCGGTGATGGCCGCGTCGTCCTTCATCACGAGGTGGAACGAATCACCGACGAACCTTAGCGGTGCACCATAGAAGTCGAGCAAGGCCTTCAGATCAGACCGCTTGCCGGAGGCCAGGTCCACGAACGTGGGGCCATAGCGACCGAACATCTCGTGGATTTCGGCGACGATCCTGGCCTCTTTCAGACCGGCCTCGGCATGCTGCTTCGACATAGTGGGTCCTTCCCATCAAGCGGATGCGTGTGTATCGAGTCCCGGCCCCCTGAGGTACCGGCCATGTTCAGAATTCAAGTGCCGGGGATGCAAACGCCCCGGCCTCTGAGACGCCCGGTTGCCAGATCGCGATAGGCGTCCTCGACTCTGCTGAGCGGATATCGATCCACGGGCACCTTGATGCGTCCGATGCGAGCCAACTCGATGACCTCCGCAAGATTGACGCTTCCGCCATTGAGGCTGGTGCTTGCTTGGGCACCCCACGGAAGTTCATGGAGCCCGAACGGTACAAGTCCACCCCCCGCGCCGACCAGCGTCAGCTTGCCGCCTCGCGCGAGAGAGCCGATGGCGGTCTTCAACGTCGCTTCGACGCCGACGCAGTCGAGCACAAACTGCGCTCCAGCGCCGGAGGTGAACTCGCGGACAGCGTCACTGTTGCTTGTAGCGGCCTCCAGTGTGAAATCGGCGCCGTGCTCCTTGGCCAATTGCGTTCGCGCGCTACTGCCATCCACCGCAATGACACGCGCCGAACACAGCGAGCGGAGAAACTGCACCGCGAGAAGCCCAAGGCCACCCACGCCGATGACGACCGCCGTCGTGCCCGGAACCAGCGCCGGCAAAGCCGGCTTGATCGCCGTATAGGTCGTCAGGCCCGCGTCCGTCAGCGGAGCGGCGATCACCGGATCGATGTCTCCGATGTGTACGACGTAACGCGCGTCCGTGAGAAAGTATTCCGCCATGCCGCCATCGAAGCCGACGCCCGCCCCCATCAGGCGTGAGTAGCTGGGACACAGGTTCTCCTCGCCGCGTCGGCAGGCCGCACAGGTCCCGTCGGTGCGCCAGAGCGGCAGTTCTGCCACGGCTTCGCCGACTCGAAATCCGACGACGCCCGGACCAATCTCATCGATCCAACCGGCGATTTCGTGCCCGAGCGTGAATGGCGGCGGCGTGTCGAGCCACTGCGCTGGCGTCCGTCGCATCAGCGCCAGATCTGTGTGGCACAAACCAGCGCCGCCGACCTTGATCAACACCTGCCCAGAACCAGCCCTGGGTTTGGGCACGTCAACCAGCACTGGTGGCCTTTCAGCTTCGAGCAAGCGAAATGCCTTCATGTAGCGACTCCATTCAGGTTGTCAGCGCGTCAAGGCGACGAGCCAACCCATGGAAATGGGAACCAGCGCCGTTTGCGTCTTGCTAGTAGACGGCTCCGGCTCAGTGAGTACATCTCCCAAATGATCTCGCGCGGAACCCTCCGGAAGGAGGGATGAAGACTTGCCTCGACAACGGGTTGGTCGACGTCCGACCGACTACTTACGAGCAGCCGGAGCGCACTCGGACGCCGCGATGCAGCGGCATCACAACATGCTGGATGGATCGAACTCCTTAGCCGGCGTAAATTCGCCCTGCCACGCTCGCTTGTGCAGTTCCCACGGCGTAGCACCCGCTTCGCGCGCTGCGATCATCTTGTCGGGATCGACAAAGACTCCGAGTGGACGTCGGTCAAACTCCGCCGATGTTTGCATGTGCTCTATCGCTGCCCAGCGTTCGGTGTAGTTGCAGACATTGATCTCGACACTGTTACCGTCCGGGTCCTCGTAGTAGAAGCCCGTTTGCGCGCCCTCGTCGACCGAGAACTGGGGCACGATGCCTAGTGCCTTGAGGCGGGCATAGCTTCCTAGCAACTCGTCGAGCTGCTCGAACTCGAACGCGATGTGCTGCAGGCGCTGATGCTTGGAACGCTCGGGATCGGCAACGAGGCCCGGCACCTCGACGACGGCGATCCGATGACTGAATTCGTCGTTCGAAATGAAGGCTGCCTTCAGGAAAGATGGCGGACTACCGGCGGGCGCGTCGGTCGGATTGTCAGACTCGTGGATGGACCGCATGCCCAGCACCTTTTGGTACCAGTCGAGCAGACGTTGCTTGTTTCCAGTCAACAAACCGATGTGGTGCAGCTTCGGGTGGACGATGGTTTCGGTGTTCAACATGGTGTGACCTTCTCATGGTGGCGAATTGGCCGCCTGGAAAAACGATTGATTCGATTCAAGTGCGCGCCTGGATTGGCAACTTCGCTCCTCGTCCCCAGAGAGCGAACAGCGAGAGGCCGAGCAGCGGCAAGTTCAACGGCAACGCGAACGCGAGCTCACCGCGCGTCGCGTGGAAACCGATCGCAAGCAGCTGGAGCACGGTGAAGCCCAGTGCCGCGAGCGGCGTGAGTCGCGGCAAGACACGCGTTGCGGCGGGCAGCACGATGCCGATCGCGCCCGCCATCTCGGCAACGCCGATGAAGCGCAACAACCACCATGGGAGATCCGATGCGTAGTTGATTCCGTGGGCCAGGAGATCCGGTACTGCCAGGAAAGTCTTCATCCCGCCCGCCATTCCAAACAGTGCAGCGAGGATGATTTGCGCAATCCACAGGCTGCCCTGAAGCGCGGGACGAGTGCGGCGAGATGACTCGGCCATTACTGATGACATATCGATCCTTCAGTTGGTGTCAGATGACTTTAGTGATGTACAGTTTGTTAATCAAGAAGGATCACTTTTAATACCTAGGATGGAAAAAAATACTATCCCCACCGGCCTCGATGCATCGAGCGATATCGCCGCAGTTCGCGATGAGGTTCGACGGGCCGTTGCGCTCATCGGTGGCAAATGGAAGCTGGAGATCCTGTGGTTGCTGAATCAGCGAATCCACAGGTTCAACGAATTGCGTCGCAGCGTCCCGGGGGTCACGCAACACATGCTGACCGCTCAACTGCGCGAGTTGGAAAAGGACGGCCTCGTCCGACGGACGATCTATCCGGAAATTCCGCCTCGGGTCGAATACGAAATCACCGATGAAGCGCAACAGTTGAGACCCGTCTTCGAGGCCATCCTCGCGTGGGCAAACTCGCGCCATGTAGCGAAGCCGGTCGCCGCCGCTGCGGCGCACCACGAAGCTGTATCAGCTGGCCGACGCCCCTCCGCGAAGGGCCGGATGGGCCCATGACGCCTGCAATTGCCGCGCGTCTCAATCGGCGCTGCGTCACGCCGTCGTCTTCGACCATGTCGCCTCAGGATTCTCGTCCGCGCGAAACCGGTGGACAACAGGAGCGACTTCGCGCGTCCCGCTGATCAGGAATAGGTGCCTGTCGTCGTTGACCTAGCGCCGGGACGGCCGTATCCGCCAGGAAGAAATCCCGGCATTGATCAACGTTCCCGTGCCATTGGCACCGAGCCCGAGCCGAGATGCTGGATGGAGCCATGGGCCTCTCGCAAGCACCCCCGAAGTGCGTCTCCCGTTCGGATCGTGCGGATCCGGTACCCCAGCACGAAGGATCGGGGACCCATTCGTATGTCGCGACCCAAGCCTGGGACGACGATAGTAAAAGCGTTGGTCGCTCGGAGGACTTCAATTAATTTACGCACGCGTGTCTCTGTCGCGTCTCTTCTTGAACTGAAGTTTCTGCGAACCAACTGGGTTCTTCGGTCACGAAATAGCGCAATTCAACCGAGAAGACAAAATGGCGACCACGACAACGGCATCTGGCGGCTCGAGAAACAGCGGCCTCGCACTTGGCTTCGGCTTGCTCTTCGTCCTGATCGGTGCGTCGCTCTTCCTGGGCGGGATCAACCTGGTCAGGCTCGGTGGATCGACGTACTACCTGATCGCTGGTTTGGGGTTGATATTGTCTGGCGTCGAATTGGTGCGGCAGCGCGGGAGCGGCGTCTGGCTCTACGCGCTGGTCGTGCTCGGCACAATCGCATGGTCTCTTTCGGAGGTGGGCCTGTCCGTCTGGGGACTGCTTCCCCGCCTCGGGATGTTTGCCGGGCTGGGAGTTGTCTTTTCTGTCGCGCTCTTCTGGGTACATCCACGCCTCTCGACTTCGCGTCCCCGCTGGACTGCATCCCTCGTCGTTGCCGCGCCGGTATTCGTTGCACTATTCCTGTTGGCCGCCGCAGCCGTCATCGACCTGGGCCCACCACCTCACCAACCGAGCGCTGGATCGGCAAGCGCCGGGAGCTTGGTGGGTGTAGCCGCGGCAGCGAGCGGGTCGCTGCCGGATATCGACTGGCCTCACTATGGACGCACTGCTGGCGGGCAACGCTACTCACCGTTGCACCAGATCACCGCGAAGAATGTGAGCGAGTTGAAGGTGGCATGGGTCGCGCACACCGGGGCGACGATGCAGCCAAACGAGAAAGACCCGCGCGAATTCAGTTTTGAGGCGACGCCGATCAAGGTGGGCGACAAGGTATTTCTCTGTACGCCTCATGCACAGGTTCTTGCGCTCGACACCGATACCGGAAGGGAGATCTGGCGCTTCGATCCACATGCGGGCATCGATGCGGATTGGAATCTGTCATGTCGCGGCGTTTCCTACTACTCAAAGCCAGACGCCACCGGTCCGTGCGCCAGCCGAATTCTCACGGCAACGCTCGATGCGAAGCTTTACGCAGTCGATGCTGATACAGGTGCGCGTTGTGCGGATTTTGGCGACAACGGCGCAGTGGATCTCACTGAGGGCATGGGCCTGGTAAAGCCAGGCTTCTACTATGTCACCTCGCCTCCGCAGATCGTACGCGGCAAGGCGGTTGTTGGTGGATGGGTTTCCGACAATGTCGAGCGCGGCGAACCGTCCGGTGTCGTGCGTGCGTTTGACGCCACGACAGGAAAGCTCGCCTGGGCTGTTGATGTGGGCAGGCCTGACCGCACGGGTGCTCCACCACCGGGGGAAACCTATACACGAGGCACGCCAAATGTATGGACGGTCATGAGCGCTGACGAGAAATTGGGACTGGTGTTTCTGCCGACGGGCAGCGAGACGCCGGATTTCTTCGGCGGAGGCCGCCTACCCGCCTCGGAAAAATATGGCAGTTCTCTAATCGCCGTCGATGCTGACACGGGACGGATCCGATGGAGCTTTCAAACGGTGCATCACGATATCTGGGACTTTGATCTCCCGTCTCAGCCGGTTCTCGCCGACATTCCGGAACCCGGGAGCGCCACGCCAACGCCAGTTGTGGTCGTGCCCACCAAACAGGGGCTGATGTTCATTCTCGATCGTCGAGACGGACGGTCGATCACCCCGATAAAGGAGCGCCCTGTGCCACAAGGGGCGGCTGACGGCGACTGGACATCGAGGACGCAGCCGTTTCCAAGCGGCATTCCGTTCTTTGGACCGCCGGACCTGACAGAGGAGTCAATGTGGGGGATGACGCCATTGGATCAGTTGTGGTGTCGCATTCACTTCCGGTCGATGAGGTATCAAGGCTTGTACACGCCGCCGTCGACCCAGGGAACGATTTCATACCCGGGATCGGCCGGAGCGTTCGAGTGGGGCAGCGTCTCGATCGATCCAACCACGAACACGCTCATCGCGAACACGAGCTTGATGCCGATGATCGTCAAGCTGGTTCCTCGCGACCAGGCCGTCAAGGACATCGGCTGGGGCGGACCGGCAGAAGGGACGCCCTATCGGATGTTCGTGAAGCCTTTCCTGTCGCCGGCTGGGGTGCCATGTCAGGCGCCGCCATTCGCCTACATCACGGCTCTCGATCTCAACACACGCCACATCGTCTGGCAACACACCCTGGGGACGTCGCGCAATCAGGGTCCGTTCGGCATCCCGATACATCTACCGGTCCCGTCCGGCGTGCCCGGCATGGGCGGCTCGCTGACGACCGGGGGGGGCCTGACCTTCATTGGAGCGACAGCCGACTCCACCTTCCGCGCGTTCGATACCGGCACTGGCGTCGAACTCTGGCACAACTACCTATCGACAGATGCAGCAGCAACGCCGATGTCCTACATTGGAAAGGACGGGCGTCAATACGTTGTGGTCGCTGTGGGCGGGCACTCCGGCCTGAGTGCGATCCCGGGAGACTCCGTCGTGGCATACGCTCTGCCAAAATAACCGCGGTCTTACGCCCGCAATGTAGATGTGCCTTGCTGCAGGCGTGGGCTGCAGAACTGCTGCACCTGGCATGCTATGCGCCACCTTGGCCGACGTGCGTAGGTGCCGCTCGCGCGAGCGTCGGCCGAGTCGATGTTCGACTGCGTCCGGATTGAACCGTTGACAGTGTGACGGTCTTCGGGCGGCCGTTGGTCGCGTTGCACCCGGCATCACGGTCATGCCCTCGCGCGCAAACAGCTCGACCAACACGCTGCCGAGCGGGCCCACGGGGGTGAAAAGTGGCTGGGCCCGCACAGGCCGAGAGCTGGTCAACGATCCAACGCCTTCCTGACGCGATCGGCGACGTCAGCAACAAGGTTCATGTCCCGGCCCGGTCCTTCGGTGGATGTGAAGAGATTCACGCCTTCGATGTAGCCGTTCGACGCATACCAGGCCTTCTTCTTGTCCCAGCTCTTTTGGTAGTCGTCGCGATCTAGCATCCCGAGACGCCCCCAAATGATCAACTCCCCCGCGTCTGTCCCCCAACTGAAGTCCGGACGCAGGCGATACGGATAGTCCTCGCCTTCCAACTTGCGGTCGTACGTATATTCGTCCTGAGCAAGTGCCAGTGCGTACTCTGCGTCTTCTTGATGCCTGCGTGGGGGTGCTCGACCACCCGCACCCACTGACGCTCGTTCATGAAGGCGCCGGATTCCGCCCTGCATGGAGGAAGGTCATCTGGGGCCATGTCGGCGAACAGCTTGCCCTTGAATTTGACTTCTGTGGCGTCAAGACGGCTCGAACGAATCCGCTCCAGGTCCAGGCATTACGAATTCAACATGGGATCGTTGCAAACCGTCCCGTTCCAACGATTGTCGTGCCATGCCACTCGGACGTTCAGGTGAAATATCATCGATCGACTCGCTGTCCCAAAATTGGAGAATATCAAGTTGGTCGTGCCGTCGGCCGACCGCTATAGCCTGTGCCCCTTCATCAGAGGACAGGCCGGCCAGACGGGGTCTAGGATCAACAGCCTCGTTCGCGCTCGGGTCGCCGCCACTCGGATGAGCCGCCGGCTCTTGACATAGGGCGCCGTATCGTCCCGCCAGACGAACGACGACTCGACGCCCAGAGGGGTTCTGCGCACCTCTCGAACCAGGATCACGCCGTCGAACTGCTTTCCCTTGGCCTTGTGGATATTCATCACGTGCAGGCCCCTGGGCGACTCGGCGCCGTCCAGGATCTGCTCTTGCGCGAGGGCCGTGTCGAGTGCCGCTCTCGCGTTCGTGTAGACGCCATCACGCAGCCATTCCGCGGATAGGGCCGCGGAGATCCGTTCCCCGCGCCGGAATGCCACGAGATAGTCCAGATGCGACGCGGCACGTTCGAGCTCCGCCTGACCGCTAGCTCGCAGCGTTCGCTTCACTTTGAGCCAATCGGCGGCGGGGTCACCGGAGAAGCCTTCCGTACGCAAGCTGGTGATCGTTGCGCGGAGCGCCTCGGCGATGTTGATCTTGAGGGGCTTGCCGCCGCGGATGCTCGCCGCCTGCTTCAGCAGCGTCTCGACCGGCTTCTTGGCGCTGCCCGTGGCACGCCGGGCCGCAGCGAGCATTTCCATGGACGCCGCCACATCCACCTCCAGCGATGCTGCCGACTTGGGTTCGAGAAGGAACGCGGCCAGGCGAGCCGTCAGGAGCGCCTCCGCCTCGTCGAAGAGCAGCTTGTGGCGCACGGCCTTGCCCGGATTGGAGCCGAGCCCGTTCAACGCGTTGGACACCCGCAATGCGTTGCCTTTGCTCGAGGTCAGGATGACCGAGGTTCTTGCGAACGCCCCCGTCTCGGCGCGAATCGCCCGGTGCAGTTCCCCAAGCGCCCGCCGCAACAGGTGATTCCAGTTCGGCGCGCTCCTGCCGACGCCGTAGATGATCTTCGATACGCTCTTGTATGGGGTGCCTCGGGGCGTGCCGCTCAGAACGTCGTTGGCGAACACGAGGATTTCACTGCCCGGGCTGCGATGATTCTCTCCACCGAGGTCGACCTCGAGCGGTGCGAGAGCGGCGCGGATCGCGGCGAC
>FSWB01000497.1_pt1 | contig 42006 bp, 34 predicted proteins | sample 1637871 | NCBI WGS metagenome assembly FSWB01 (sample SAMEA3914789, study PRJEB12502) | metagenome | biome: forest; material: soil | place: Canada | collected 2011-07-03 | depth 0.3 m
CTTCATCCTGATCAACCGGATGACCAACAACACGGTGGGCGCCGGCATGCTCAACTTCGCGCTGCGCCGCTCGCACAACCTGCGCATGCAGCACGTCGATGTCGACAAGGCGTTGCGCTCCGAGCTGAAGCGCCAGCGCCCGGCCGTGCTGTGGTTCACCGGGCTGTCAGGCGCAGGCAAGTCCACCATCGCGAACCTGGTCGAGAAAAAGCTTGCCGCAACGGGGCGTCACACCTATCTGCTCGACGGCGACAACGTGCGCCACGGGCTCAACAAGGATCTGGGCTTCACCGAGGCCGACCGCGTGGAGAACATCCGCCGCGTGGCCGAAGTGGCCCGCCTGATGGTGGACGCCGGTTTGATCGTGATGACCGCCTTCATCTCGCCGTTCCGCTCGGAACGGGCGATGGCGCGCGGGCAGATGGCCGATGGCGAATTCATCGAGATTCACGTCAACACGCCGTTGGCGGTGGCCGAGGAGCGCGATGTGAAGGGGCTCTACAAGAAGGCGCGGCGCGGGGAGATCGCGAACTTCACGGGGATCAGTTCGCCGTATGAGGCGCCGGAGGCGCCGGAGATCGTGGTGAATACGCATGAACAGACGGCGGAGGAGGCCGCTGACTGCATCATCGGCCGGCTGAAGACCTTGGGGCTGATCGATTAAGGGACGTCCCGCGAGCCTGCACGCTGTCGAGCGAAGCAGAAAGTCGCCAACCATGCTCGAATCGGTCTGCGTCTTGCTAACCTGCGCAACTCGAAGAAAAGGAAAGCATCCGCCATGCGCCCCCCCGTACTGCTGATGACCGCGACGATCCAACCACCGGCGGACGCCGTCAATCTCGTGCGACGCGACGGTGCGCTGCGCATGCAGGACTACTGCGGCGCGCTGAAGTACTACGTCGAGCTGCTCGAGCAGGACCTGCTGTCCCACATCGTCTTCGCGGAGAACTCGAATGTGCCCATGGAGCCGCTGCGCCGCATCGCCGAGGCGTCCACACGCTCCGATCGCATCGAGTTCGTGCAGTTCGATGGCCTCGACCATCCTGGTGCCTACGGGCGCGGCTACGGCGAATTCAAGCTGATGGATCACGCCATGCGGCACTCCCAGGCGATCGCCGGGCTCGGGCCGTCGGACGAGGTCTGGAAGGTGACGGGCCGCTACCTGGTCACGAACCTGCCGGAGCTGCTTTCGAAGCGCCGCGGGAGCCCCGGCCTGCGGGTACATTGCCGCGACTATCCGCGCACCTGGACCGACATGTACGTGATGGCGTGGCAACCGCGCTTCTACGCAGACCGCATCCAGGGCCTGTACCACCAGCTCAACGAAGAGGCGAGCGGCATCTCCGAGCCGGTCTTCCGTCGAATCGTGGACGGCTGGTCGGCCGAGTGCGAGGTGGCGCGACGCCTGAAGCCCGTCCCCGAAGTCCGCGGCGTGCGCGGCTTCGACGGCATCAACTACGCGGATGCGCGCCTGAAGCGCCACTTCCGCCGCGCCATGCAGGCCATCGCGCCCTGGATCTGGATCTGAGGCCGACGCCCGGCGTCGGCGCCTCAGGCGGCGCTCATGCGCATCCACTCACGTTGGCGCGGCGTGAAGTCTCCTTGACGCTGATGGGGCGCGGCGCCGACGTGGTCGTACAGCGCCGCCCCGTAGTTCAACAGTGCCGGATTGGGTGGCAGTTCGAGCATCAGCGACGCCTGGATCATCTGCTTGAGCGTCCAGTCGACCTCCGGCACGCCGAGTTGCTGCAGATTCATGGGCGTTCCGTCGCCGGCGAGATCGACGGCGTCTCGCGGCGCCGAGCGCAGCGACCGAGCTGCGTCGTCGAACGCCTCGGGCTTGCCAGACAGCGTCGCGAAAAGCGGCAGCATTGGCATCGAGAAACTCGGCAGCGGCCGGCCAGGAAATTTTCGGAACATCGTGTACTGATGGATCATCTGCGAGGGATGCACCAGTTCCTCGAGATCCATCGGCATGCACGTGCGCTGCTCCGTTCGCAGCAAGCGATCCTGAATATGCAGCGTGGTGTCGTAGTCAATCGAACGACCGTCCTTGAAGCCCATCTTGTTGAAAAGCGATACCGGCGGCAGGCTGCGCAACCACGGCGCTTGTGCGAAGGCCTCGAATGTCGTGGCCAGTCGATCCTCCGCCACGAGGCCATTGACTGCGTACCAGGAGACGCCCTGAATCGCCGCGCCGCTCCTCACGAATTCCTCGTAGCGGCGCCGAAGCGTCCCGCCAAACACGAGCGCGTCGTAGTCATGGATCAGAACGTCGCGCGTCTCAACCTCCGCGAGTGCTATCGACCACGACATCCACGCGTACACGAAGGGCAGCTTGATGTCCTCGGCAAAGCGTGACTGCTCGGAAGAGTAGTGCACCACCTTGATCTCGACGCCGGGATACGTCGACATGAGCTCGTCCGCGTCGAGCGGAAAGGCCTCGCGAGTCGCATCGACCGCAATGATGACGCGACGGAGCTCGGGCCAGCGCGCTGCGATGAGGCACCGCAGGTTGGCGCCCAACACCCTTGGTAGACGCGAGCACATGCCGATGATCGCGGTGCACCCCGACTCGGGTTCGGTCAGCGGACGCCACGAGACCAGCGATGAGATCTGGTGGCGGACGCGCTCACGATAGAGCCACGCGGCCGCGTGTTTGAAGATGCTGCTGTGCTTGCCTTGCATGGAATGAATGGATCAATGTGGCCCGAACGTGCGAAACGCTGGCGGCCGGGCTGGTATGAATGACGACCGAGCGTCCCGCGCGTTGCAGGTCATCATACGGGAAGCATCCGACTGGATCGACAAGATCCGCTCAAGAGCGGCAGGTCGCTGAGCGGCTCGGTAACGAAAGAAGTCGAGCAGGACAGGGCACACGCGTCGATGACTCGCGCGCGCGCCGGCTGTTCAGGCGCCTTGATGCGACGCCGCGACTGATTTTTGTTCGGCATTCCGGTGACGCAGTTTCATGATCGGCGTTTCGAAGTATTTGAAACTGACCGCAGCGACCGCTATGGCCGCCGGCGTGCCAAATAGAAACAACATCGGCGGCGTCAACGCGATCCCGCGCAAATCGCAGACGCGCAAGACGACCGAGAGAATGAACGTGTGATACAGATAAATGCCGTAGCTGATGCTGCCAAGGTAGAACATCACACGCGACTGCAGGGTGCGCGAAAAGATGCCGCGCGGATTGACGACCATCGCCATCAACATCAGGCAGAAGAGCACGTGCACGAGCAGGCGAGTGATGCCCTGCAACTGGCCGGAGTATTCGCAGATCAGCATGGCAGCCGCCAGCAGCAATGGCGGTACCCACCGGTTCTTCAACACCCCGGTCAGCGCCTGTCCGATCTTGGGATCGTGCATGGCATGCGCTGCCAGCACGCCCAGAAGAATCGGCGTGAACGTGATCATGAACAGGGGCCGGCGAACGCCATCCAGTCCATAGATCGACGTGATCGCGTCCGCGAAAAAGCCGAAGTTGCACAACTGGCAGATCGCGATCAATACCAGCAGAACGGGTATGACCAGGGACGCCCGCAGGAATCTTTCCACGCTGGGCCAAACCAGGTAGAACTGCTCTTCCATCGCCAGTGACCACGTATGGAACATCAGGCCCAGCGAGATCGGCACGAGATCCTGCAGATACAGCAGGAATATCGGGAACGACCATTTGTACAGGTCCCACGTCTTGGTGGAATGTCCGTAGGACGCCACGGCCAGCACGAAAAGGCAGGCGATCACCAGGTAGTAGATCGGGAATATTCGCAACGTTCGACGGATATAGAACTGCTTCAGGTCGATCTGCCCGGCTCGATCGCGTTCGCGCAGCAGCAGCGTGACGATCAGGAAACCGCTGATGACGAAGAACATGTCGACGCCCAGGAAACCCCATTCGATCATCTGGGGTGCGCTGCCGATCTTCCATTGGGCATGCTCCTTGATGACCAGCAATGCGCAGATCGCCCGGATGCCGTTGAGAGACGGGAAATAGGACGAATTCTTGAAGGCAGCGTAGGCGCTCGCGGTGGACGTGGACGTCATCAAAACCCCTTTGGAACATCTTAGCTGGATGGATCACGACCCGATGCATGCGAGAACCTTGCCAGCGGTCGTGCCCATCCCGTAAAAATCGTCTAGCGGTCGTGTCGCGACAGGTAAGGACGTACGGCCACAGTGATCGCGGAAGCGTCGTCGGAGAGCACGGCCACTGCGCCGACCTCGGTGTGCGGCAGCGCCAGATCTTTCCAGGCAATGCGATCAAGATCTGACGCCTCGCAGATGCCCGCGGTCGCGTCCGGAACGCCGAGATCGAGCTCGGACATCGGTTGACCCAATCCGAGGCCTGCGGCTTTCAGCACCGCCTCCTTCCGGTTCCAGAGACGCGCGATCGTGATGTCGGCCGACGCCCGGTTCAACCGGATCCAGGCCATTTCCGTTGCCGTGCAGATCGACGCCGCGACGGGCGAGTCGAAGGCAAGGGCAGTGCGGCCCTCGACGTCGATGCCCACCTGCGCGACCTCGCACAAAGCGATCAGCGCGCTGCCCGGGCCGTGGCTGACATTGAAAAAGGGTTGCGAGGCCCCGACGAGCGCGGGCTTGCCGCGCACGCCGGCTTCGATCTGCACGGCCGCTGCCGGGCGCCCCAGACGCTGCCCCAGCAGCCGTCGCAGCGCGATTCGTGTCGTCGCGAAGACGCGCGCCGGCTCCGCCACGAGATAGCGGGCATGTCGCGCCCGCTCATCGACACTCAGTTCCTCCAGATCGGCGGCCGACATCGGCGGCGCGGTGGCCAGGTCAATGCGCCACACCTCGACGGCAACACGCACGGCAGGCTCGATTCAATCGAAGCGAGGCGGAGCCGGACGGACGGTGGCCGCCGTACCGGTTCGAAACGCGCTGTGGCGAAACAGGTCTCGCAGAAAATGCGGCACGTGCGTTCGAAGCCGCCCGAGCAGTGCAGACTTGGCAATGCCTATCCAGCCCGCCCCGAGGGCCAACGCATCGGCAGCCGTCGCGTAAGCCTCACCATGCGTCAACGTGAAGAACAGGCGTCGCGAATCGAACCAATACGGCGGCAGGCGTCTCGGCCCGACATTGCGCTCCGTGACCTTGGTGCTCTGGCCCGCGATGTGGGTGACGCGGCTTGCGGGCACGTACCAGACCTCGAAGCCCGCGGCCTTGGCACGATGGCAGAACTCGGTCTCCTCGAAGTAGAGGAAGAAGGTTTCATCAAGGCCACCGATGCGAGTGAAGACCTCGCGTCTCACCATCATGGATGCGCCCGATACCCAGTCGACGGGCGCAGCCGTCGCACCCATGTGCATGGGCACGCACGAGCCCGAAAGCAGCCGGGACACCGGGCCCGACTTGACGCCTTGCTCGATCTCGCCGAGCAAGGATGGAAACCTGAACGCGATGGCCCACTCGCTGCCGTCACCGTTTTCGAACGTGCCGCCCGCGATGCCCGCGCGCGGGTGTGCGTCGAGAAAATCGATCAGCGCGTCGATCGCGCCCGAATGCAGCACGGTGTCGGGGTTGAGGAGATGGACGAAATCGACACGCCCGTCGCGCTCGAGTTCGACGAGCCCGAGGTTGTTGCCATAGGCGAACCCGCCGTTGCGGGGAGCGATGACGACACGCGCCCAGTCTTCCCATCCGTTGGCGTCGATGGCCTGGGCGATCGGCGGCCCGTCTCCGGAGGCGTTGTCGATGACGACGCAGCGCATCCGCAACGTCGACCTTTCGCGCTCCGCGGCCACCGAACGCAGGCAATCGACCGCCAGTGCCGCCGACTTGTAGCTGACGATGACGACCCCGAGGTCGCGAACGACCGGCAGGCCTGCCGAGGCAGGGAGGCCGCTCATGCTGCCGCTCGCACGGTCGGCCCGACAACGTGAGGCAGGATCGCCTTGGCGAGCGACGCGGCCTGCGGCTCCTGCAGCATGCTTGCATGGCCGCCATCGACGTCGATGACGACAAGGTCGCTCACGATCGATGCCCATCCGAGCGTCGGATCCTTGAAGACCTGCACGAACGGAATGTCGTTGCCGCTGCCTTCGGTCGCACGCAACAGCACTGCCGACACAGCGGACGGCACCGGCCGGTACGCATCTTCGGCGTGGTTGTAGATCGCCCGGAAATCCAGACTCGGCAACGAAGCCGGCCACTCACTGCCGTCGGCGAGAACACGGCGCAGGACCTCCAGGCTGCGCCGATCGCGCGCTTGCGCACGGCGCTTGCCGATCTCGTAGGACAGCATGCTTGCAATCTTGCGTCCGATGACACCCAGTGCCGCCACCGCGCCACCGACCGCACCTCGCCCCTGGCGAGACGCCGCGACGGCCTCGCGAAGCCGGGAAGAACGCGCGGCGGACATCGTGGCCTTCGGCTCGGCATGAGGCGTGGCCGAATCCATCATCAGCACGCGCTCCACGGCGATGCCGCCAGCGCGCAACTGGCGCGCCATCTCGAACGCGATGAGTCCGCCCGCGCACATCCCGCCGAGCAGATAGGGCCCCTCGGGCTGCTCGGCACGTATCGTCTTCACGTAGGCCGATGCCATCTCTTCGATCGACAGATGCGCAAGCGGGATGCGTGTCCGACGCTCGGGCTGGATACCGAACACACTCAGGGAGGCTGGCAGGCGCGTGGCCAGGTTGCGATACAGCAACGTCTCGCCATCGCCGTCGTGCACCAGGAACAGCCGTCGGCCCTCCGCCTTGCGCAGCGTCACGAGACCATTCGGTGCCGCGACGGCACCCTGGTCCACGCGCTGCGCAAACTGGCGGATGGTCGGCGACTCGACGATGGTGGTCAAGGGCAAGGCGATGCCGCGCCGGTGCGCGAGTTCGACGATCATTCGCGCGGCCAGCAGCGACGTGCCGCCGAGCGCAAAGAAATCATCGTCGATGCCGATGCCGGACAAGCCCAGCAATTCCTCCCACAACACCACGAGCGAGCGTTCGGTGGCAGAACGCGGCTGCGCGCTGGCGGGCGCGGACGGGCGCACCGCGCGCGTGCTTGCGCGAAGTGCCTGCATGACCGCCGCGCCCGTGGTGAGCTCTGTGGCGAGCCGGGCGTATCGAGCCGATCGCCCGAGCACCGACGGGGCAGCCGCCTTGGGGGCCTTGGCGACGTCGGCCTTGCGCGCCGCAATGACTTCGGGCGCATCCTCGCCAGCACGATGGACCACGGCGGCGGCGCTCGCGGCCGGCACCTCGTAGACCACGCCACTCTCGACCTCACGTCGGAACGCGCCGACGACGGAGTCTGCAAATGCCAGCGCAGGTTCATTTTTCGGCGTGCGAATCAACGGCAGGCGCACGACCGCCTTCCCGCGCGCGAGTGCGAGCCGACCGAGGTGGGCCACCATCTCGTGCTCGACGCCTCGGCCCAGCACGCGACAGCTCAACAGCAGCGTGTCGACCTCGATCGCATCCGCCGCCTCGGTGGCGATGGCGACGCCGACCAGGCCGTAGTCTCCAAAGCGATCACTGACGCGTACCGCGAGCACCGTCGTGCCGTCGCCGAGGGCGCGCATCTCGAGTTCGCTGCGCCGGCGCGTGCTGAAGTTGAATTGATTGGTGCGATGGGTCAGTTGTGAGACGCGCGGCCAGTCTTCTTCGGTCGGCGGCGCCACGTCGATCTTCAATTGCAGCGAGGCGAGAAAGGCCCCGATGTCGGTCGTCGACGATTCGAGCTGCTCGCGCTCGGCGTTCTGCCGGTACATCTCGGTACGCCGCTGATCCTCCTGAGTGACCGAGGCCTTGTCGAAGGTCCACAGGTTGGCAAGGAGCTCGGCGGCGCTCTCCGGCGAGCGCAGCTGCAGCGTGACGACCTCGGGCAGCATCTCCTGCATCAGGCCGCATTCGACCGGGTTGTCGTCGAGGAACACGAACGCATCGAGCCCGAGGTTCAATTCACGCGCGAGCGCGCGCAGGTTGGCCGACTTCAGCTCCCAGTTGATCCGATGGGCCACGACATGGCGGTGCGCCAGATGCATGTCCGCGCGCTCCTCGAAAACGCGAAGCACATCGGCTTCAGCGTTCTTGCTCGCGAGACAGATGAGCACGCCCTTGCTCTCGGACTCGATCGCGAAGTCCTGCACCGCCAGGAAACCGGCGTCCAGACCGATTCCGGCCACGCCATCCTCGCCGACCACGCCGCGCCAGATCGTGTTGTCACAGTCGAGCACCAGCACCTTGTGCGCGGCGGCCCTGCGCATGTGAACCTGGCGTGCGACGACGATGGCCAATGCGCCGAACCAGTCGTCGGTGAACGGGATGTGGGCGAGCTTGTCGGCGACCGGGTCGTGGCGCGTCGTCGTGCATAGGCTGTCGGCGGTCTGGTTGCCGAAAACTGCCGTGTTGGGCAGGGCTTCAAGCGCATGCGAAAGGTCGGCCGAATGGCGATCGATGACCGCGGCGAGATCGGGATCGATCGTCGGCGAACCGCTCAGCACGAAGACGAGCAGTTGCTGCGACACACGATGCGTGAACTGGCGGAACGCGTCGAGCAGCTCGCCAGCGGAGCGAGCCACCAGCGCGGGCAGGTCGGCACCGGCGTCGGCATCGCGCACGAAATCCTCGAGACGCAACAGCACGACGCCGATGCCCCCTGCTGTCGCGTTGCGAGCCAGCACGCTGCCCGGCGCCAGCAGCTCCTGGAATATCTGGTGATAGGGCGCGAACGCGATGCGGCCCTCGAGATTCGCTGCGCCGAGCATGAACGCCAACGGCGCCTCGAGGCCCTCGGCCGTGAACGAGGCGGCAACGGCCAGATCGACGACTGCAGCGGCTGCCTGGCCCGTCATGGCAGCCGATTTGGCGGCACCAGGAGCCGGAGTGGACGTTTCGGCGTCGACGATTGTCGTCATGGGATAGGCTCTGACTGCATGCCGCGCAACGCGGCGATATTCGCGGAGGCGCCCGGCAAGGCGGCGGCTTCGAGGTCGTGAAAATGGTATCGCGAACTCAATGCCCGCGGGTGACGCCGGGAGGATGTCGCATTCGAACGAAGAGTCAATACGCGCCGCGATCGAAGAACACCAACTTCACCGTGCGCGCAATGATCAGCAGATCCAGCCCCAAGGTCCAGTTACGCAGGTACTCCAGATCGAATTCGATACGTGCCGCCATCTTCTCCAGCGTATCGGTCTCGCCGCGCAACCCATTGACCTGCGCCCACCCCGTGATGCCGGGCTTCACCTTGTGGCGCGCCATGTAGGCCTTCACCAGCTTGCGGTACTGCTCGTTGTGCGCGACCGCGTGCGGTCGCGGGCCGACGATGCTCATCCGGCCCTGCAACACGTTGACGAACTGCGGCAGCTCGTCGAGCGAGGTCTTGCGGATGAAGGCGCCGAAGGGCGTGATGCGGGAGTCGCCACGCGTCGCCTGAACGACGACCGGGCCGTTGTCGGTCGTGCGCATCGACCTGAACTTGAAAACCTCGATGATCTCGCCATCCAGCCCGGTGCGGCGCTGGCGAAAGATCACCGGGCCCGGTGAACTCATCTTCACGGCAATGGCGAGACCCACAAGAATCGGCGAGATCAGGATCAGGATCAGCAGCGACAACACCACGTCGCTGCCCCGCTTGATGAAGCCGTTGATGCCTTCGAACGGCGTCACGAGCAAGCCCACCACCGGCACGCCGCCCATGTCCCCCAACCGCCCCTGGATCACGGCGACGCCGAAGATGTCGGGCACGAAGTGGATCGATGCGGTGGTGTTCTGCAGCGACTCGAGCAGCGACTGGATACGCGGCTGCGAGGTCAGCGGCAGCGTGATGAACACGTCCTTGACACCGTGGGTCTCGATGAAATCGGGCAGCAGATTCAACGACCCCACGAGCACAGCGTCCGGAGGCAGGTTCACGCGGTCGGCAGAGCGGTCGTCGAAGAAGCCCAGCAGGTCGTGGCCGAACGATTGGCGCTGGCGCAGCATCTGCGCGACACGCATGCCCATGCGGCCCGCGCCGATGATCACCGCCGGGCGGCGTGCATCCGGCAGCGAAGCGAGATGGCGCTGGATCGCGGTGCCGATGGCCACGAAGGCCCACTGCACGCAGGGCGTCGCGATGGCCCACGCCATCAGCAGGTCGGGATCGAACGATGACAGGCTGTTGGTGGCGTAGCCCAGCAGCGCCAGCACGCTCAGCACCCAGGCCCACGACAGGATGATGTCGATGCCGACGCCGATGCCCATGCGTCCGAAACGATTCACGCCCGGGAACATCAGAACCAGGAGCAGGATCGCGAGCGCCATCGCGACGCCGTCCATCCGATAGCCATAGATCTCGTGACACACGCCCAGCATGCCCGCGGCCACCATCGGCTCGAGCAGGGACGCGATCGTGCTCCCGATCGATGGCGGGGCCGTGAGGAACTGCTTGCGGACGCTGCGCTCTTGGAACATGTCAGGCTATGCGGCACTCGCGAAGACGCGAGCCCCAGAAGGCATGCAAGGTCCGCGCCATCTCAGCTGGTACGGCCATAGGTATCCTCGAAGCGGACGATGTCGTCTTCGCCGAGATACGAACCCGACTGCACTTCGATGATCTCCAGCGGCAACTTGCCGGGGTTGGCGAGTCGATGCGTCTCGCCGAGCGGGATGTAGGTGCTCTGGTTCTCGGTGAGGATCATTTTGCGATCGCCGCAGGTGACCTCGGCCGTGCCTTGCACGACGATCCAGTGTTCGGCGCGGTGGTGGTGCATCTGCAGGCTCAGCGTCGCGCCCGGGTTCACCATGATGCGCTTGACCTGGAATCGCGCGCCGGAGTCGACGCTGTCGTACCAGCCCCAGGGGCGGTGCACCTTGCGATGCAGCGAGTGCTCGGTACGCTTGCCTTTGTCCAGGCGATTGACGAGCTTCTTGACGTCCTGGCTGCGCTCGCGGCTGGCGACGAGCACCGCATCGGCCGTCTCGACGACGATGACATTGTCCAGGCCGAGTGTCGCCACCAGGCGGCCGGTGGCATGCACCAGCGTGTTGCGGCTGTCTTCGAACATCACGTCGCCGACGCCGGAGTTGCCCGCGGCGTCCTTTTGGGCGACCTGCCACACCGCGTCCCACGCGCCCAGGTCGTTCCAGCCCGCATCCAGCGGCACCATGCGGATGTCGAAGGCGCTGCCGGGGCAGCGTTCCATGACGGCGTAGTCGACCGATTCGGCGGGCACTGCGAGAAAGGCCTCGCGCGTGGGCCGGATGAAGCGTTCATCGGGCGTGCGTCCGCTCCAGGCGGCTTGCGTGGCGGCGAGGATGTCGGGGCGGAACTGCGCCAGCGCCTTGAGCCAGACGGAGGCGCGCAGCACGAACATGCCGGAGTTCCAGGTGTAGCCCCCCTCGGCCAGGTACCGCGCCGCGGTGGCTGCATCGGGCTTTTCGACGAACTGCGCCACCTTCTGCAGACCTTCGCCCGTGGTGCTGCGGATGTAGCCGTAGGCGGTCTCGGGGCTGGTGGGCGTGATGCCCAGGATCACGATGGCGCCGTCTGCGGCTCCGCGAACGGCGCGCTGCAGGGCGGCTGTGAATGCCGGACCATTGGTGACGGTCTGGTCCGCGGGCGACACGACCAGCACCGGATCGGCTCCGCTTTCGCGCGCAGCCAGTGCGGCCAGCGTCAGCGCCGGGGCGGTATTGCGCCCGATCGGCTCCAGGATCACGGCCGCCGGCTCCACGCCCTGCTCGCGCAATTGCTCCAGCGCCAGGAAGCGGTGTTCGGCGTTGCCGACGATCAGCGGAGCCTCGACGACGATGTCCTCGCCGGCAAGGCCCACGAGCCGGGCGACCGCCAGCTGGAACAGGCTCTCGTCACTGCCCAAGGAAAGAAATTGCTTGGGGAAGCCCGCGCGAGACAACGGCCAGAGCCGGGTACCGCTGCCTCCAGCCATGACGACGGGCTGAATCGAGATTGACGCTGACATTCGGAACGCTTTCAGAAAATGGAACCGGGCGCACCAAGCGCCCGGGACTCGCAACCGCCGATTTTCGTCGAATCAGGCGCGCGCATCGCCCCAGCGCAGGACGTTGCCCTCGTCGCCCGGGTAGGTGGTGTTGCCGTGCCGGTCGACGCAGTAATTCGGCGACACGATCATATCTTCCAGCGTCTCGCCCTGGGACAGCCGCGTGTAGTCGAACAGGATGCTGCGAATGAGCTTGCTGCCCTCGCGCAACACGCACCCATTGCCCAACCAGGCGGGTCCAACGATCGTGGCACCCGCCTCGACCTCGCTCGACGAGCCGATGTAGCACGGGCCGGTGATGTTCACCTTGTCGAAATCGATGCTCGTGTTCAGGCCCACCCAGACGCCTGGACGCACTTCGCGGCCGGGCATGTCCATCTGCGCCACTTCGCCGCGCAGAACGCGCTGGCAAACCGCCCAGTAGTCGGTGACGCGGCCGATGTCGATCCAGTTGAACCAGCGGCTCTGCGCGTAGAACGGCAGGCCCTTCTCTGCCAGCAAGGGGAACAGCTGGCCGCCAATGTCGAACACCTGGCCGGAGGGGATCAGGTCGAGTACCTGCGGCTCGAAGATGTAGATGCCGGTGCTCGCCATGCGCGACTTGGCTTCTTCCGCAGACGGCTTCTCCTGGAACTGGGTGATCCGGCCTTCCCTGTCGCTGACGACGACGCCGTAGTTCTTCACTTCCTCCAGCGGCACCTCCAGCGTGACAACGCTGGCCAGCGCCTTCTTGCTGGCGTGCTCGTGCAACGCCGCACCGATGTCGAGATCGATGATCGCGTCGCCGCACAGCACGATGGTGGTCTCGTCGAAGAACCCGCTGTGATCCTGGATCTTGCGCATGCCGCCCGCCGACCCCTTCGGGTTGGGCACGATCTCGCCGTGATCCCGCTTGCCCTCGAACGAGTAGCCGATCTCGACGCCCCAGCGGCTGCCGTTGCCGAAGTAGCTTTCGATCTTCCAATGCGAATAGGCGACGTTGATCATGATCTCCTTCACGCCGTAGCGCGCGAGATGTTCGATCAGGTACTCCAGCACCGGCTTGCCCAGGATGGGGATCATCGGCTTGGGCATGTACTTCGTCAGTGGCCGCACGCGCGTGCCCTGACCGGCGGCAAGAATCATGGCTTTCGCCATTGCAGTTCCTTTGAGCAGAAAGTGTTGGGGGAACGGTCGTTCAGACGAGTCACTCTACCCGGAGATCGACGTGACGCGTACAAGCGGAGCGCGCCACACCACAGGCCGATTCTGGCAGCCCGACAGGGCAAGACTTGTAGGCCGAAACCCCGTCTTAGGGAAGGTCTCGCAGCAGCGCGGCCGTGGCATCCTTGGCGGACAGCGTCGGAGCCGCGCCCAGATCCGGCCACGCGATCGCCAGATCGGGGTCGTCCCAGCGCACCGCGCCCTCGTCGGCCGGCGAATAGAACTCGGTCGTCTTGTAGAGGAAGTCGGCCGTTTCAGTCAGCACAAGAAAGCCGTGCGCGAGCCCCGGCGGCACCCACAACTGGCGATGATTTTCACCGCTCAGCTCGACGCCCTCCCAGCGACCGAACGTGGGACTGTCGCGACGAATGTCCACGGCCACGTCGAACACGGCGCCTGCCACCACGCGAACCAGCTTGCCCTGCGCCTTGGCGCCCTTCTGGAAGTGCAGGCCGCGCAGCACGCCGCGTGCGGACCGCGAATGGTTGTCCTGCACGAAATCGACGTGCCGCCCGACGGCGGCATCGAACGCGTTCTGGCTGAAGCTCTCGAGGAAGAAGCCGCGCGCATCGCCGAACACCTTGGGCTGCAGCACCAGGACGCCCTCGATCGCGGTGGTTTCGACATTCATGGGATGGACTCTCAGGGATTCATGTGACGGCGCCTGCGCACGGGCCGGCTCGACTCAGAAAACGCGTTCTGCAAGCAAACGCTGCAGGTATTGCCCGTAGCCGCTCTTGGCCAACGGAGCAGCCAGCGCGGACAGCTGGGCGTCGTCGATCCACTTCTGCCGCCAGCAGATCTCCTCCGGGCAGCACGCCTTCAGCCCCTGGCGCTTCTCCAGCGTGTGGACGAACTGGCTCGCCTCCAGCAACGAGTCGTGCGTGCCGGTGTCGAGCCAGGCGTCGCCGCGGCCGAGGATCTGGACGTCCAGCTTGCCGGCCTCCAGATACACGCGGTTCAGGTCGGTGATCTCGAGCTCGCCGCGCGGACTCGGCTTGAGCGCCTTGGCATGTGCCACGACATCGGTGTCGTAGAAATACAGGCCGGTGACCGCGTAGCGGCTCTTGGGCTGGGTCGGCTTTTCCTCGAGACTGATCGCACGCCCGGCCGCATCGAATTCAACCACGCCGTAGCGTTCGGGATCGGTCACCGGATAGGCGAACACGGTGGCCCCTTCGGTGCTCGCAGAAGCGGTCTGCAGACGGCCGCCAAGGTCGTGACCGTAGAAGATGTTGTCGCCCAGCACCAGCGCACTCGGCGCGCCGGCGAGGAACCGCTCGCCGATCAGGAAGGCCTGTGCGAGCCCGTCCGGGCTGTCCTGCACCGCGTATTGCAGATCGAGGCCCCAGCGTTTGCCGTCGCCCAGCAACTGCTCGAAGCGCGGCGTGTCCTGCGGCGTGCTGATGATCAGGATCTCGCGGATGCCTGCCAGCAGCAGCACGCTCAGCGGGTAGTAGATCATCGGCTTGTCGTACACCGGGATCAGCTGCTTGCTGATGGCGAGCGTGGCCGGATGCAGGCGGGTGCCGGAGCCTCCGGCGAGGATGATGCCTTTGCGGTTCAAGCGGTGTCCCTTGGAAAGCGCGCCGTCAGGCGGGAAGAATCTCGTCGAGCATGCGGCGTACGCCGCGCTCCCAGTCCGGCAGGTGCACGCCGAAGCGCTCCCGCAGCTTGCGTGTGTCCAGTCGCGAGTTCAACGGCCGGGGCGCCGGCGTCGGGTAGGCGCTGGTGGGAATCGGCAACAGCGCGGCGGCCGGCAAGGTCAACGCGACGCCGCGAGCGCGCGCCGTCTCGATCACCAGGCGAGCATAGCCATGCCAACTGGTGGCGCCGCCGGCCACGGCGTTGTAGGTACCGGCCAAGTCGGGTTGCGCGCGCGCGGCGCGCGCCATCAGCGCCGTCAGGTCAGCCAGCAGGTCGGCACCCGTGGGCGCACCGATCTGGTCGTCGATCACGTTCAGTTCGGTCTTCATGCCGGCCAGGCGCAGCATGGTCTTGGCGAAGTTGCCGCCGCGTGCCGCGTAGACCCAGCTGGTGCGCAGGATCAGGTGCCGGCAGCCGCTGGCGCGGATCTGCATCTCGCCGTCGAGCTTCGTGCGGCCATAGACGGACAGCGGGCCCGTGAGCGCCTCTTCGTCGCGCGGCTGATTGCCCAAGCCGTCGAACACGTAGTCGGTGCTGTAGTGAACCAGCCAGGCGCCGCACGCCGCGGCGCTGCGCGCGAGCACGCCAGGAGCGTCGGCGTTGATGGCCTGCGCCAGCGCGGGCTCCGACTCGGCCTTGTCGACCGCGGTGTGGGCGGCGGCGTTGACGATCAGGTCGGGCTTGACCGCGTCCACCGTCGCCGCGAGCGATGCCGGCTTCGAGAAATCGGCGGCGTAGTCCCGGCTCTGGAAGTCGAGCGCCAACACCTCGCCAAGAGGCTGCAGCGACCGCTGCAGCTCCCAACCGACCTGACCATCACAGCCGAGCAGCAGGATCTTCATGCGCGTCAGGCCTTGGCGTACTGGGTGCTGACCCAGTCGCGATAGGCGCCGCTCTGCACGCCCTGCACCCATTCGGTGTTCGCCAGGTACCACTGCACCGTCTTGCGCAGGCCGGTCTCGAAAGTCTCCTTCGGCCGCCAGCCCAGCTCGTTGGCGAGCTTGCTCGCATCGATCGCGTAGCGACGGTCATGGCCCGGGCGATCCTTGACGAACGTGATCAGGCGATCGCGCGCGCCGGCCGCGTCGGGACGCAGTTCGTCGAGCAACGCGCAGATGCCGCGCACGATCTCGATGTTGGTCTTCTCGTTCTCGCCGCCGACGTTGTAGGTCTCGCCCACGCGGCCGTCCGCCAGCACGGTGCGGATCGCCGAGCAGTGATCCTTGACGTAGAGCCAGTCGCGCACGTTCAGCCCGTCGCCGTAGACGGGCAGCGCCTTGCCGGCGAGCGCGTTGACGATCACCAGCGGGATCAGCTTCTCGGGGAAGTGCAGCGGGCCGTAGTTGTTCGAGCAGTTGGTGGTGAGCGTCGGCAGGCCATACGTGTGGTGCCAGGCGCGCACCAGGTGGTCGCTGGCCGCCTTGCTCGCCGAGTACGGGCTGTTGGGCTCGTACGGGTGCGTCTCGGTGAACGGCGCGGCGTCGGCCGTCAGCGAGCCATAGACCTCGTCGGTGCTCACGTGCAGGAAACGGAACGACGCCCTGTCCTCGCCTTCCAGCGTCGCGTAGTACCCACGCGCCGACTCGAGCAGGTTGAAGGTGCCGTCGATGTTGGTCTTCAGGAACGCGCCCGGCCCCAGGATCGAACGGTCGACGTGGCTCTCGGCGGCAAAGTTGACGATCGCGCGCGGGCGATGGTTCTTCAGCATCGCATCGACAAGGTTGCGATCGCCGATGTCGCCGTGCTGGAACACGTGGCGCGGGTCGCCCTGCAACGGCTCGAGATTGGCCAGGTTGCCGGCGTAGGTGAGCGCGTCGAGGTTGATGACGTGCTCGTCGTGGTTCTCGAGCCAGTCGAGGACGAAATTGCTGCCGATGAAGCCGGCGCCGCCGGTGACCAGAATCATGTGCTCTCCCTTGTCTGGCGGGTCGCATGAATCGACCCGTCCGCACGCTTGCGTGCACGTCTCCCAGTATCGCCTATCGCCATCCGGGGACGCGCGGTCGCGCCAGCCGCGAAGCCAGCCTTGTCGTGCCGTCAGGCGCGGGCCGGAACGATGCTCAAGGCCTTGCGCGCCCGATCCCGGAGTTCATCACGCCGCTCGGACGCCACCGCGAAATAGTTCGTACTACGACGGGGGTAGACGTGGCTTTCGAGAAAACCCGGCTGGGTGAGACCCGCGCCAAGGTGCGCCAACCTGTTCGGAAGGACGATCTCGTAGTCGATCGCCGCGAAGAACTCCCACAATGCTTCTTTCGTGTAGCCCAGGCCGTTCGCGTCACCCGGCGCGCTTTCAAACATGACCGTGGGGCGGGAATCCGCAAGTATCCGCGATGCTCCGCGCAAGGCCCCCAGTTCGGCACCTTCCACATCGATCTTGATCACGTCCACGTCGGTCGCGTCGATCAGGCTGTCCAATGTCTTCATCGAGACCGAAATGGACGTGATGGGATCGCCGACGCCGCCCCCAGGCTTGCCAAGCGAGCTGTAACCGGACTGCCGTGTGTTGACGAAGAAGGTCACCTCGCCCTCCGAATCGCCCGCCGCATAGCCGTGCACCTTGATGCCAGGAAACTTCCGGCGCAGCTTCGCGACCTTGTCGGGCATGGCCTCGACGGCTTCGACGCGCACGCTCCGGTCACGCTTGAGGACGGCAGCGCTGACCGAGCCGATGTGTGCACCCACGTCAAGAAAGGTAGACGACGGTTTGCTCAGACACGAAACGAGCAACGATGCCATCTGATCATTCGCCGCGGTACCGATACTTTCGGGATTGCCAAACGACATCCACACCAGACCAACCCGATCGCGGACGGAGATCAGCGCATCTCCCAAGGCGGTTCCGAGCACCCACTGCTTTGCGTTCATTCGCGAGTCCCTCCCTGCAGTTAACCTCGAAGTCAAGTGCGCGACTCATGCGTCCAAGCAGAGGCTTGTCGAATCGCTGACGCAATGTAACTCGCGCGAAGAGCAGTCAGGGATGGAGGTGTCGAGCCAGCCCGGCGGCGCCGTGAAAGCGCAGGTACCACTCGACGAACCGCGCTATCCCCACGGTCAAGGGCGTCTGCGGCGACACGCCCGTCCAGGCCTTCAGCGCGGACACATCCGCATGGGTGGCGACGACGTCGCCCGGCTGCATCGGTTTGTATTCCTTGATCGCCTCGACGCCCAGCGCGCGCTCGATCGTCTCGATGAATTCGCCCAGCGCCACGGGATCCTGGTTCCCGATGTTGAAGACGCGATACGGCGCCTTCGACGTTCCGGGATTCGGAGCCAGTGCGTCGAAGCCGAGATCGGGTGTCGCTGGCTTGTCCAGCACCGCCACGACGCCATCGACGATATCGTCGATGTAGGTGAAGTCACGCAGCATCTGGCCGTCGTTGTAGACAGCAATCGGTGTGCCGTCGAGCATGTCACGCGTGAACGAGAAGTACGCCATGTCCGGACGGCCCCACGGCCCGTAGACCGTGAAGAAGCGCAGGCCGGTCGTCGGGATGCGGTACAGATGGCTGTAGGTGTGCGCCATCAACTCGTTGGCCTTCTTCGTCGCCGCGTAGAGGCTGACAGGGTGATCGACGCTGTCGGCTTCCGAGAACGGCATCTTCGCGTTGCCGCCGTAGACGCTCGAGCTGCTGGCATAGACGAGGTGGGCGACCGGACGGCGACGGCACGCCTCGAGCACGTTCAGGAATCCCGAGAGATTGGACTCGCCGTAGGCCAGCGGGTTGTCGATCGAATAGCGCACGCCCGCTTGCGCAGCAAGGTGCACCACGCTGTCGAATTTTTCGCGCGCAAACAGTGCCTCCAGCGCTGCGCCATCGACGATGTCGAGCTTCTCGAAGCGGAAGGCGGGCAGGCCGGCCAGTTGCGCCAGGCGCGCGTCCTTCAACGCCGGGTCGTAGTAGGCGTTGAGGTTGTCGATCCCGACCACGCTGTCGCCGCGCGCCACCAGGCGCTGCACGACGTGCATGCCGATGAAACCGGCAGCGCCGGTAACGAGAACGTTCATCGCTTCCTCCGCTTGCTCAGAGGCGCCAGACGCGCAATCCGCGGGAGACCAGTTCAGGCTGCGGGAACGCGGCCTTCACGTCGATGAAGCATGCGCCATCGGCCAGTCTGGCGACGATCTGATCCATCCCGAGTGCGCGGTATTCGCGATGGGCGACCGCCGCCACGATCGCGTTGGCACGCGGTAGATCGTCCCAAGCGGTCAGCGAAACGCCGTACTCGTGCTGCGCCTCCGCGCTGTCCGCCTGCGGATCATGCACGAACACCTCGACGCCATAGGTCTTCAATTCGTTGATGATGTCGACGACCTTGCTGTTGCGCAGGTCGGCGCAATCTTCCTTGAACGTCAGGCCCAGCACGGTCACCTTCGCGCCCTTGATGGCGCTGCCGGCGGCAATCATCTGCTTGACCGTCTGCTCGGCGATGAACTTGCCCATGCCGTCGTTGATGCGACGACCGGCCAGGATCACCTCCGGGTGGTAGCCCAGCGTCTGGGCCTTGTGCGTGAGGTAGTACGGATCGACGCCGATGCAGTGGCCGCCCACGAGCCCTGGCTTGAACTTCAGGAAGTTCCACTTCGTGCCGGCGGCTTCCAGCACCTCGGAGGTGTCGATGCCCACCTTGTCGAAGATGATCGCGAGTTCGTTCATCAACGCGATATTCAAATCGCGCTGCGTGTTCTCGATCACCTTGCAGGCCTCGGCCGCCTTGATGCTGGAGCAGCGGTGCACACCCGGCTTCACGATGCGCTCGTACAGCGCGGCGACGCGCTCCAGCGTCTCCGGGGTGTCGCCCGCCACCACCTTGATGACGTTTGTCAACATGTGCTCGCGGTCGCCCGGGTTGATGCGCTCCGGGCTGTAGCCGACGAAGAAATCCTTCTTCCAGATGCGGCCCGATGTGCGTTCCAGTTCGGGGATGCAGACTTCCTCGGTCGCACCTGGATAAACGGTCGACTCGTAGACAACCACAGCACCGGCCTTCAGATGCGGGCCGATCGCCCGGCTCGCGCCGATCAGCGGGCCGAAATCGGGGATCTTCGCGTTGTCGACCGGGGTGGGCACGGCCACGATGACGACATCCGCCTGACGAAGATCGGCCGCGTCGGACGTGTACTCGGCGTAAACGGCCGATTGCATGTCCGCATCCGGAATCTCGCGTGACGGATCGGTGCCGGCGCGACACTTGGCCACCTTGTCGACGGCGATGTCGAAGCCGATCGTGCGGCCGAGCTTGCCGAATTCGACAACGAGGGGCAGGCCGACATAGCCCAACCCGACGACAGCAACAATGGTCATTTCTGGCCTCTTGCGGGAAGGTAATGGATCAGTCGAAATTGATCGATGCGGCGCACTGGACGGAATTGTCGTTGAAGTTGGGCGAAATCGAGGTCAGATCGCCCGATCCCGAACTGCGGATCTCGCGGGTTCCACCGCAGCTCAGGTCCGTCGTTCGCGTCGGCTGATAGTGCGCGAACAGCGAGAAAGTCGAGGTGTGATTCGAGCCGGAGACGATGCTCGTCGAGTTGCTGGTGCCGTCCGGGTTGACCAACGGAATCTTGACATTCGAATACTTGCGCTGCACATATTGCCCACCGGCAACAAGACTGATCTTGGCAGTCAGCGAATACGACACATTGAGAAGCGCCGCCGTGTTCAACGAGCGATCGTTGAGCGTACTGACCGCGCCAGCCGCGGCACCGCCGTCAGTGCTCCGCGAGACGCCGAAGTTCACGGTGAAATGGGACGGCGGCGTCCAGTTCCAGTTCAGCCCCCCGCTGACGAAACGAAGCGCCGGCTGCAAGTCGCTGTTCGAGGTCGTGTAGCCCAGGTTGGCGTTCAACGAACTGTTGCCGCTGGCCTGCCACTTGGTTGTGCCGCTCACTGTTTTCGAGCTGAAATTCCCGGGCAACCCGTAATTCGGATATTCGCCCCGCGTATAGCTTCCTGTGACTCCAAATGACAGGTCAGGGCTGGTCGAATAGGTCGTGCCGACGTTCTGGCTCCACTGCTGCTCGTCGTTGACTTCGAATGAAGACGCAGAGAAACGGCGCTTGTTCGCGTCGAACCCCGCGAAGATGTTCCAACGAGAGGGGCCGCCCAACGACAATTTGGCAAAGGCGTGACCGTCGGTCTCGAGGTTCTTGCCCTGCGAGACGCCCGAGACTTCGTTGAACCCATAGGTATATTGATGTCGGCTGGCATCGGCGCCGAGCGAGCCGGAAAGATCGCCAATCGTGCTCCAGTCCAACCTCAGGGCTCCTCTATATCCGAAGGAGTTGCGTTGGGAGAGATCACGGTAGTCCGTGTAGTTGACCGCGGTCGAGCCGATCAATTGGTCCCGTCCGATGGCCTGGTTGAGGGCGGCGCGCAGTTCCGTCGTCGAGAACCAGGCGGCGACACGCTGGGAGTCTTCCGAACGATTCAGATTGCTGTCGTGGGCGACCGTCTCGCTCGCTCCAAAGGAAAACGGCTCCAGATCAGCGTGCGCCGCGGTGGAAAGCAGGCAAAGGAGCAGCGGCGACAGGGCCGTGGAAGGCTTCATGTTCAATTTTTTCTCCTGTCCATCGCGAGATGGCATGGGCTTTCAATGGGGCAGTGACGGTGCGCTGTCGTGAAACGGATTCTTGTAGCGTCCGAAGCGATCCATCAGCATCCACCAGATGAACCGGGAACTGCGGACGTAGCGCATCAGATAACGCCGTGGCTCCGTGCCGACACGGTAGGTCCATTCGAGGCCCAGCCGGCGCAGCCAGACCGGTGCGCGAACCACCGAACCCGCCTCATAGTCGATTGTCGCTCCGACGCCCATCATCACGCGCACTTGCGGCAAGCGGTCGCGCACGCTGGCGATCCAGATTTCCTGCTTCGGGGCGCCAAGCCCGACCAGCAGCACGTTGGCGCCGCTCGCTTTGATCATCTCGAGCACCGCGTCGACTTCGACCGGGTCGTTGACGAAGTTCATCGAGGGGCCGTGCGCACCCACCACGAGTTCGCGGCCGGCCTTGGCGTTCATGGCCTCCCGGGCAGCCTGGGCCACGCCTGGCCGCGCGCCCAGCAGAAACATGCGGGTCGCGCTGTCGCCGGATTGGCGAGCACAGAACGCCGGCACGATGTCGGATCCGGGAAGCCGGTTCACCATGGGACGGCCCAGCAGACGCAATGCGAGACGCACGTAGTGGCTGTCGACCGTGATGATGTCGGCCGAACGGTAGGCCGCCAGAAACGCCTGGTTGTACTGCAGGTGGTACAGATGATCCGGATTGACCGTGAAGACGACCCCTCCGGTCGAAGCGAGCCTCGCGAGGAGTTCGTCCATCGACAGGTCATCGGCCCACACGTTCAACAGGGGCTGGCGCGGCCAGTGCGGATGATCTTCAGGCATGGAATGTGGACTGCTGCTTCGGCTCAGGAGCAAACGGGGTGCGTCCCGATGGACCGCAAATCTGGATTTTCACTTGGCGGTACACGAGGGATCGATCGTCGTCGGGCGGCTTCATCGACCTCTGGCCGAATTGCCCGCAATCGCAACTGCCATTTTGCCATGCGCTTGGTTGCTCGACGGGCGCATCTCGACAACAACTGCGCAGGCTTGGCAGCTGGTCACGGAGGATCACCGCTTGTCGCGATCGGTACGCACCCATTGCTTCTGCCGACGCCAGACGAAACGGATATAGAGAGGAATCTTGGCGCCGATGTACAAGGGAATGGTCAGCAGTTCCGCGAGGCGCACGAGATCTGTTCCACGCAGCATCCAGGCGACGAGCGCGGCAAGGGCGAACATGACCAGCAGCGCGCCATAGAGCACCACGATCTCCGGTGTTTCGGTCCACGCCGACACGCCTGTGGCCAGCAGCGTGCCGAATATCAATGATACGGCCAGCAGCGCAAGCGGCGGAACGCACAGATCCAGCGCCATGCCGGCCAGGCGCCAATCCCTGCGGCCGATGGCGGTTTTCACCATGGGTGGCACTTCGCGCAAGATCATCTCGAGGTGCCCATGCTCCCAGCGCGTGCGCTGGGTCTTCGTCGCGGCAAAAGAATCAGGGAATTCGCTCGTGACCAGCGCCCTCGCGCAGAAGACCGGCGCCTGCCCGCGGAGGCCCAGGTCGATTCCCAACTTCATGTCCTCGACGATCGAGGCGTTGGCGAGCGCCGCGTCACGCAGCATCACCCAGGTGAACGCCATGCCCGTCCCCATCAACTGACATGGCAGCCCGAATCGATGCCAGCCGGCCGGCCGAACCCAGTTGCGCACCCGCCAGGCGAATTGAGCCAGGCGACGCGCCACGCCGGCGCCTGGTGCAGTCAGCATCAGATACAGCGCCTGGGCAGGTCGATCCATCGCCAGCACGCATCGGGCCAACGTGTCCAGCGCGCCCGGCGCCAAGCGGCAGTCGGCATCGACGATCACCACGAGGCCCGGCGGATCGGCGCGCATCGCGTCAACGCCAAACGCGAGCGCGAACCCTTTGCCACGATCGGTCTCGTGGAAACGTTCGAGCACGTTGGCGCCGCAATTGCGGGCGATCTCGGCGGTGTCGTCCGTGCAATTGTCGGCGACGACAAGGACGCTGTCGTGGGCGTGCAATTGCGGAATGACCGACTCGAGCGTGTGCGTGATCCCGGCGGACTCGTTGTGGGCCGGCACGAGCACGATGATCCGGCGCCGCACAGCTGGATTGGTACGCACCGGCCGGGCTGCGCTTGATGGCCACGCGGCTCCGACTATCTGCAAGGCGAAGACGCCGACGACTAGCGCGAGCGGAATCGCGGCGATCGCCAGTATCCATATCGCGACCGCACCGATCATCAGCACGCTCGCTCCGCTGCCGTCAGTGCAGGCATCCGCATCGTCCGGAGCGTTTCATTGATCACGAGGCTCACTTGTATTCGATGAGGGCGCTGCGTCGCCCGAAGAGGTGGCCGAGCCAGAGCTTGAACACGCCCTGGGCTTCGGGAAAGCGTCCGAGCAGCAGGAAGGCGGCGTACATCCACGGGATCGGGCGCCTGTCGCGCGCCATACGGGCACCGATACGAGCCCATTGCAGCGGATAGACCAGCAGCGCGAGCAGCAGCCAGGGTTGCACGATCGCCGCCAGCAGGACGGCCAGCGGAAACACCCCACCCCAGAAAACAGCGCGGCGCGTCTCGGCCACGAAATGGCGTTCCGGCGGCGCGCCGTGCAACGCTGCGCCTTCGGCGAACGCGTGCCCCGATCGCACGTTGCGCTTCCACCATTGGCCAAAGCGCGTCATCGCGGCGTCGTGCCAGGTCATGTCCCGATCCAGGCGCAGGATACGGCCGCCGGCTTCGCGCAGGCGCACGCACAGTTCCGGCTCCTCGCCGGCGATGAGGTCGTCGCGATAGCCCCCGGCCGCACGAAGCGCGGCGGCCTGGATCACCACGTCGCCCCCGAACGCCTTGGCCTCGCCAGGCGGGGTATTCCACTCGATGTCGCACAAGCGATTGAAGATCGACACGTCCGGAAATCGCTCGCGTCGACGGCCGCACACCGCGACCACATCCGGCCGGGCTCGAAGCGCAACCAGCGCGGCAGGGATCCAGTCCGCGGCGACCTCGCAATCTCCATCGACGAACATCACGAATTCGATGTCGGGTCGCTCCTGCAGCAGGCGGGCGAAACCCGCGTTGCGCGCGCGCGCGGCCGTGAAACCATGGCTGATGTCGAGTTCCACCGTCTCGACGCCTTTGGATCGCGCCAGTTCGCGCGACCCATCCGTCGAGTCGGAATCGACGTAGACGCGAAGATTCGCGCCGGCGCACGAGTCCAGGCAACGACGCAGTCTCTCGCCCTCGTTGCGACCGATCACGACGACGCCGCAATCGGCGGCGTCGAGCGTCGGGATCGACGGCGCAGCATTCATCGGACGCCGAACGACAGGCGACGGGCGTCCATCGGGGAGCGCGGCTCCGGCGTCGAGGGAACTTCTTCTGCCGGCATCGACAGACGTGCCACGGGCAGCGCAAGAAGCAGCATCAACAGCATCGGCATCAGAGCGAATGTTGACGTGGTGAAGATTGTCGCGAGCAGCGCAACCGTCAGTGACACGAACACCGCGCCAAATGGCACGCCGTCCACGCCATCGGGCCCGCCAACGGCCCCACCCGGAGCAGCGGCACGCAGAAGACGCGAAACGGTGACGAAATAGGGCATCAGGTAGACGACGAGACCGACCAGACCGGCATCCAGCGCGATCGCGACGTAGCTGTTGACCAGGTCGATGATGCCTTCGCCCTGCTTCAGATCCTGCATCTGCGCCGCGTAGTTGGGGACTCCGAGCCAGGGGCTCTGCTTGACCAAGGCAATTGCGGCATCGAGAAGTTGGCGACGGTAATCGATCGTCGACAGGTCGGCTGAATCGCCGCCGAACAATCCTGCCAGTGCACTGACAACCAGAGTGTCGGCACCGAAGGCCTTTGCAAGCACACCCAGTCCAAGAGCGGCGACGAGCAATGATCCGAATGCCCTGGGTGGAAGTTTGCGAGCGCCATATAGACAAAGCCCGAACGCCATGGCGCCCAACCAAGGGCCGCGGGACCATGTCGAAACGAGTGCCGCGATCAGCAGCGCAAAAATAACCATGACGTTGGGCCGCCGCCAGGCCGCTCCTGACAGGTAGATCCAGATGCCAAGCATGAAGATCAGTTCGAAGGCCAGAAGAATAGGTTGCGCGGTCATGGCCTGTGTTCGCAGGTGATCACCTCGCATCAATCCGAGCGTCGTTTGCCATTTGAAGCCGTAGACCCACTGGAGGCCTTCGTAGAGATTCCGGTGCAAGACAGCTTCGGCGCAGGCCACTGTCGCGGCGAATGCTCCTGCCAGCGCGGCGTGCGAGAGAATGAAACGCAGATCAGATCGCGAGCGGATGCCTCGCGAGAAAACGTAGTAGGGAAGAAGGAGGTCGAGCGTGGCCTCCACGACAAGTCGCAGCATTCCGGTCGATGTCTGTTGTGGGATCTGCAACGCCAGTCTCAGCGCCTGATAGCCGAAAAATAACCAGTCCACCGTGGCGACCCACGCAGGACGCGGCAGCTTTTCTGTCGTCAGATAACGGATGGCCAGTCCGGGGAGAAGCAATAGGGATAGCAACCGGATAGGACTGATGTCCACGAAACGGTTGATGTCGGCAAATCCCTCGATCTGCAAATGCGCAGGCGGCATCACGAGCACGATCAACAACATCGATGCCAGCCCTCCTCGTGAGCCACCGCCCAGGTATTTGGCCGCCCAGATGCCGATCACCCCGACCAAACACATGACGACGCCCATGTACTGACCCATGAACGCACCGACCGTGCACGCGGCCATGACCATCACCGCGCGCCGAAAGCCGTCGGTTCCCAACAACGCAGAAAATGCAGGGCGCGCCACGGCGACAAAGATGCCGAACATGACGAGTACCGGAAAAAGCAGCTTGAGCGCGTAGATGGTCAACAGGGGCTCCGGTTGCCGAAAGCAGCGCCTCAGGCACTGGATAGGGGTCAGGCGACCCAAACGAAATCAGGGCTGGCGGCGGCGATGCCCGACAGTCAGCGGATCTTGCGGATCGCTCTGCGCACTTTAGCGAGGCCTCGGTAAGCCGCCGGCGGCAGCCAATCCTTCAAATATTCTTCCGTGCGGAAATTTCGAGCCTCGGCGCGATCCTGCTCGGAATCGCCGGGGCGGGCGACGTACATGGTCGAGCGGTTCGGCGTCTCTTCGTACACGGCCTTGGACGCCGTGTAGTAGTACAAGGCAATGGAGCGCCGCTTCACGCCATCGGGCGTCAGCAGTGGATCCGGATGTCCGTGCCAGGTGTCGGCGTCAGTGTTGAAGACCACACAACGGTTGAGCAGGGGCGAAACCCGTTGCACGCAATGGCTCATGTCTCGCGACCAGAGTTCCAGCTGGCCGCGCCAGTCGTCGTTCCAGTCGGCATTCAGATAGATCAACAGATTCAGGCGCCGCTGGACGTGCAATTGCTCGTTGATGCGGAAATCGGCGTGGACGCCCAGCCGGCCTCCCGCCGTGATCTCGTGGTAGCCCCCCCCCGAGAAGTAGGGGTCGGGCAACAGGCCCTCGACCCCGGTCAATCCTTCCAGGAATTGCAGTACCGGACGTGAATTGAAGAAAAGGAACAGTTCGCGGGAAAAGCGTGCGCAATCTTCGGGCGTGATCTGCCGCTTGTTCTCGCCGCCATACCCGATATTGAACACGCCGTCGCTCTTGCGCTCACCGCTCGGAAAATCTTCGAGGACGCGAGCCACCAGCTCGGCCGGAAGAAAGTCATCGAGGACGATGTGTTCGAAAGGCTGCGCCTTGACGTAGTCCTCGTGAAAGAGGCTCCCAAGGGCGCGGGCCTCCTCGGGATCCATGTAGAGCCCATCGCCGAGTTCGATCGGCAACGTCGCTTGCGGAAACGTTCCGACTTGACTGTTCATTTGAGCATTCCCTTCTTGATCAACAAATCATAGCGCTCGCAGCGGGGCAGGCCTGATGACGATGCGCGATGGACGGGCCAAATTGGCAGCGATCACGATTTGCGACAGGCAAGCGACGAGCCAGCATGCGAGTGGCGATGCGAAGATCGCCGCCGCGGCACAAGCCGTCGCAGAAACGGCGATGGCGACGATCAGCCCAGGCCCGGAGGCTGGCCGCTCCGCGATCGCCTTGAGGCGCCCGGCAAGCCATCTGGAGGTCAGCACCGTAAAGATCGTCAGCACCAGCACCGCCGCGAGCCACGCTTGCGGCGACCACGGTGGAGGCGCAACCGCTGCCCAAAGATGAATGGCGGCGTAGTGAATCGGGACGACCAGCAAACTGGCTGGCCCGCGCAAATGCAAGAACGCAAGTTGGGGGTTCGTACAAGCCCACCGCGCCAGCAGCCAGACAAGCGCCACGAATCCGGTTGCGAATACGAAGTATGCAAAAGAGACGCTGCCCCAACGATGCACCGCCGCGCCGCGCTGCGCCAACTCGAACGCACCACCGAGCGCGATGGCCGCAAACAACGCGAAGCAAACGGTTGCAACGTTCGATTCCAGGCGAGACGAGGCGCGGCCCAAGAGGTAGCCCGCCAACGGAAACACGAGCCACGGGCTCAGCGGATAGGAAATGTCTTGCACCCCATTGACACCCGTGACGAATGCGAGCCAAGGTGCATCGGGTGCCAACAGTTCGATTCGGGTGGCGTCTGCGTATCGCAATGAAAGAACGAGCGCAATTGCGGCAGCCGCCATTATTCGCGGACGTGGCGTTGCGTTCACGAATGACACGGCCAACATCGAGATGGCGCAAAAGCCGAAGAAGTCGAGGCCGAGCCAGCGGCCCTCGGCCCAGTTAAGAAATGCGTCGGCAATGAACAGGAGAGCGACTTTTCGCCCTACCGCGAACCAGTCGGTTGCCCCCTTGCGTGCCAGCCCCATGCCCACGCCTGTGGCGAAGAAGAAAAGTGCTGGTGCGGCGCTCCCAAGAAACACGGCCGCCCCACAGAATCCAGTGCTGCCCTTGGACGCGAGCCACGCATGGCCGGCATGGTTGACTACCATCAACAGCGCTGCGCAGCCGCGAAAAATATCCAACTGCAGGCTGCGAGTGCTCAGGTTTTGCGTCATTTCTTGAAATGCATTTGACCGGCTTGGGCTTCGTGCCAACGCGGGCGTCGATATTTTCATCGAGGTTCGAGTGCCGGCGCCATCTGGATCACGAAACGGTCCCCTTGCGCGAAGGCATGGAGTAGACCATAGGCTTCGGCGATGATCTCGCGCCGTAAAAGCTCGTTCGAAAGACCGCGTTCGATGACTTCGCCCAAGTCGGAAAAGTCCCACGCACACGGCAAGTAGGTCTGGCCGGCAGTAAAGATATCCGGTGCTGTCTCGATGTGGGACATGTCCGGCTTGATCAACAACGAACCCGCGTAGGAGGCCTCGTAGTCGCGCCAGCAGACCTCACCGTAGCCAAACGGGCTGAAACACAGGCGCGAGCTCTGCAACTCTTTCATGTAGTCGCGCTTGTGTACACGGCCATACGGTGTTGGACGAAATCGTCCTTCCAGCGCGCGCACCGCGGCAAGCGAGTCGGTGCGCATCTTTTCATACCAGTTGCCCTGCCCGACGCCGCCCAGGCGTGCGTGCAGGTCGTAGCGACGAACCCCTTCGGGCGCCTTCGCGATCGCTTCGAAACGCGGCAACATCAGCGACGACGTGCAGAAGCTGGGGCCGATGATGAGCTTGTCGAAGAACTCGGGCGGCACGTCGAACTGGAAAGTGGGGAGAACTTCGCCATAGCGCGGCGCGAAGTGATCCGTCAGGTTCGTGTCGCCGACCGTCGAACGGCCATAGCGGCTGCGATCACGCAGCACATGCTTCTTGACGTAGAAGTCCACCAGCGGATCCAAGGCAGCGGCGAACGGCAGCGCGGTCGGGGCGCAGGGGTCCAGCAAGCCGATCCGCGCCTTCGGGAAACGATCGCGCAACAGCGTGACGGCGGACCGCAGCTTGTCTTCAGTGTCCTGCAGCCAGAGCTGGAGGCAGATGGTGTCCACGCGATCCGGCAGCAACTCGGGATTCGCGAGCACGGCCTCGACGCCAACTTCCTGCAGCGCATAGCCCCAGCGCGCACGCAGGCGATCGGCGCAGAAATGGAACGGGAACGTCTGGCTCTGGCAGATGGCGTCGCCGTGCGACAGCAACAGCAGGCGTTGTTTCGCATGCCTCGGAAACTCGATGCGCTGCGTGGGCGATCGACGCGTTCGCCAGGTGGCGTCGATCCTCCATGCCTGTATCCGGCGGCGAGCGAGAGCGATTCGTTCCGTGATTGCCATGCTCAAGCGCTCACCGTCGCACGCCGCGGCCGGAAATGGTTGGAGTAGCGCAAGAACCTCTTCTCGAAGAGCTCATAGCTGATGGCGGCGAGCACGAAGCTGATCATCGCGTACAGGGCCAGTCGCGCAAGGAACCCGACCGATGGCGGCCATCCCGCCATGAGCGGCTTCATCCAGTACCAGACGCCAACGCGAACCGCCTCGTGATAGAGGTAGATGCCGTACGAGACCTTTCCGATGTAGACCATGCGTCGATCCTGAAGCAACGCGCGCATCGCGCCAGTGCCCCGGACGTACCAGAGGCGGGCCACCCACATCGCAAATACTGGAACGAGCAAGGGAATCAGAGTCGTGCGAGTCCGGTTGTCGCTCCAACCTGGGCAATAGGGCAACACTGCCAATAGCACCAGCAGCACGATTCCGGCGCAGTCGAAGCTGCGTTGAAGAAGGCGTCGCTCGAGAAATGACGCGTCGTGTGCAGCCCACAACGCCAGTGCCGAAGCCAATACCAAGCTGAATCCTCGCGTCCAGAGCATGGCCAAGCCGGGCGCCTGGGCGATGAACAGCGCGATGAACGTCACGGTCAAGGCAATCGCCACAAAGCGCAGTGCTCGCGGCCGTGATGTCAAAAGGATGATCACGATCGGCCAGAACAGGTAGTACTGCTGTTCTACGGCCAATGACCAGAGGTGCACGGTCAGGTCCTGGCCGTTCCAGACGCCACCTTGCGGCACGAAGTTGATGGTGTATGTCCAGAGGGCCGCGGTGAGACCTGCAGCCGTCCAGGGCCCGTTGCTGGTTCGGACGCTGCCACTCCACGCCCAGATGCACCAGGTGATGAAGACTGCGTAGAGGAAGTAGGCCGGCATCAATCTCAGCGCTCGGCGGGCCATGAATGGCAGCCACGCAACACCGCCCGTCGCGCGGATTTCGAGTGCGAGAAGCGTCGTTATCAGAAAGCCGCTGAGCACGAAGAACAGGTCGACGCCGATCCATCCCGAGCGAGCACCCGGCATGCCTGCATGTACGAGCATGACCGCACCGATGGCAAACGCGCGTATGCCATCGAGGGCCGTCCGATGACTGGCACCCGCGTTGACTGGCGCCACCGCATGCGTCGCAGCAATATTGGCGGCCATCATGTCCGCGCGAGGAGGCGCTTCTTGAAAAGGTGCAGCGGCAGGTGAATGGAGCCTTCATAGAAGTCCCCAAGCGCGCCGCGCCACAGTCCAGGAGCCGGCACGTCGAATCTGCGAAACAGCTTGTGCAGTTGATAGTGATAGAACAACGGCGCCTCGTTGGCGGCGAAGTGCATCATGCACGGCGACATCGGAAGCCCGGTGTCCTGGAAAATGAACTCGCACGTTGCGGTGCCCGCATCCATTTTCATGGTGCCCGGGCGCGCGCTGACATGGCGGGAAAAGAAGTCCCCGAACGGCATCGGCGGGATGTCGAGTTTCGTCATCACCACATCCATCACGTCCTCGTCCGCGAACTGGATGTCGCCCATGAATTCCTTGTGGCGCGCGGTGACGTCACGCGCCGCATCGAAGACGACTGCGCAATCCGGCTTGCGGAAATAGGCGTGGCCTGCGCCGTCGATGACGACAAGGCGCTCCTTGCCCACCTTGCGCAGCATCTCGGCGCGATCCATGCCGAAAGTACTCTTGCCCGTCGACTGGTACTTGCCGCAGGCCGCGTACGGATATTGACGCCACTGCTCGACGTAGGGCATCACGGACTTGAATACCAGCACGTCCGAATCGAAGAAGAAGGTTTCCTGGAAAGGCGAGTACTCGTCCAGATACATCTTGTGGACGAACCCGCGCAGGCCCTTCTTTTCCTCGACGACGTAGTCGAAGTACTTCTCGACGAGCGGCGCCACCCGGGCAGAGCAGGCCACCGCGATCGGAACACCGGGATTGCTCACTCGCGCCGACAAGGCCATGCCGATGGCCTTCAGGTAGTCGTTCGGAGTTGCCAGCGTGAGAATACCGAACGAGACATCAGGGGCCGAGGCGGAAGTTTGATTCATGGTCGTGGTTATGAATGCAAGAACCGCGCCGGAAGTATCCAGGCGGCGAGTTGGCTGAGCACCCAGCCGAGCGATGCGCCGCCAGCCAGCGCCGGCAGGAGCATCGCCTCGGAACGCCAGCTGAAGGCATGGTGTCGGGCCTTGAACCACCAGGCGAGCGGCCAGGCGGTGAACTGGCTCAACGCAATGCCACAGACGGCCCCCGGCACACCCCAGAAGTGGTGACCCACGCCGATTCCGCCGGCGAGGCCGATGAGCCGGGTGAAGTTGGCCAGCGTGACGTACTGCGGCTTTCCGATCGCCTGATAAGCCTGCTCGACGACCTGATAACGCATGCCGACGGCCCCCATCGCCAGCACCACCATGATCCATCCGGCATCGCGGTAGCGGCTGTCATACAGGACGTGAATGATGGTCGGGCCCAGTGTCAGGAGGATGGCCGCCGCGAACACGACGAGCCCGTCGTACATCCACTGGAACTTCTGCAGGACGCGCGCGAAGTCGTGCGGCCGCTCTCGATAGACCTCGGCGACAGCCGGATAGGCCACGTTCGTGGACAGCGTACTCGCCACCTGCTGGAGCACGTTGACCAGCAGAAAGGCGACCGCATACAGGCCAAAGGACTTTGCGTCGATCAACCCGCCCAGCATCAGGCGGTCGCCATTGACTGCGGCGAAGCCGAGGATCGATGCCAGGAAGATCCACTTGCCGTTGCCGAGCAACTCGGCGGCAGCGTCAGGCACCAGCCGCAGCCGTTCGCGATGTCCAGGCAGGATGAAGTGGCCGTAAAGGCAACGCACGGCGCCGGCCACGACCGCGCCGACGACCAGGGCCCAGATCGAATGCGTGAGCCAGGCAACGAGGATCATCGACACGGTGGCCGAGATCTGACTGACGATGTCGATCTGGGTCAGCAGGCGCATTTGCATATCGCGCTTCGCGACGCCGATTCGGATCGATTCGAAGCCGGCGAATATCGCCACTGCGGAGAACGCGGCGACGATCCACGGCAGGCGCGGATCGGCGTAGACGGTCTTGCTCGACGTCCAGCCAAGATGCGTTGCGAGTACGAATCCGCCTGCGATCACGAAACTGACGACGCCGAGGCCGAGTCCTCGAATGACCTGGATCGTCCAGGCGGTGTCGAGGAGTTCCGGATGATTTCCGCGCCGGCTCTGCACCACGCTGCGATTGATGCCCAGGTCACTGAAGAGCGACATCCCGACCATCAAAATGTAGACGACCGCCATCAGTCCGAAGACGTCAGGCGACAGCAGCCGCGCGAGGACGACGTTGGTCGCCAGGCGCACGAACTGCGAAGCGCCGAAACCTCCCAACACCCAGGAACCGGCTCGCAGCACCCGATGGCGTAACGCCTTTGTCTGGCCACCTGCGGCAACCTGTTCAACGCTCATGTCGCCCCTTGACGTGGTTCGCGGCGCGGGGCCCCGCCGATCCGGATCGATTTTGTCGCCGCAAATGCGACGAGGCAGCCGAAGCTGCCTCGATGTTCGCCGAGCGTATCACCGCCCCTCATCGAGGGATCGGAGTCTAGCTGATCTCGGCGTCGTCCTGGCGACCGCCGCCCCTCGTTCAGGGCAAACGGCGCGCCTCGAACGGGCTCAACACCCGCTCCACCAGCATGTCGTTCCATCCCGGGCCTTGAGCACGGCCTGCCATTTCGGCGCGGCCTCGTCGGTGAGACTTTCTTTCAAACCCCAGATGCCGTACTTCGCCGGACGGTAGACGTGGTTGAAGAACGCGAAGGTCTGTCCGCCAGCAGCCTTCCAGTCGGCCATGTATTGTGTGTAAGCGGCGCCCATGCGCGGGTCGCGGTTCGCCGCGATCAGGAGTGGCAAGATCTTCGGGTCGGTATCGCCAGGGAACATCGTCAGACTTTGGCCGCCTTCGTAAGCCCACATCGGCAAGCCGAAAGTATCCGCCACGGCCTTGGTGCCCACCATCATCGCCTTGACCTGGTTCAGAGCCCCTGTCGGTGCGCCCGTGCCCAATGCGGCCATCGGAGCAGCGGAGGCAGCACCGGTCGGATCCTCGCCTGTCAGTTCTTGGAACATCTTGTCCAGGCCTCCGTCAGAGTCCTGGTACCAAGTCGACAACGTAGGCCGAAACTTCAGGTTCGGGATATACCAGCCGAAGTACGGCGCCACGGCCACCGCGTCGAAGAATTTGCCGCACGGCTTGCCTAGTTCAGAGGCGGCATAAGTACATGCCAGCGTCTGCTTCGTCACGCCAGGACTCGCTGCCATGGAGTTGGCGATGCATCGCACGCGACTCGCGTCGGCTCCGAACTCACCCTTGACGATCGTGCACACCTGCGCCAGGCGGCGGGCGTACCAATTGGACTCGAGCGTGTAGATACTTGCGCCCTTGGCGGCCTCTGCCGCCCACAGCGTGGAACCCTGCGCCAACATCCACTTCGTGGCCGGGAACATGTAGTTCCAGGGCTCGTTGCCGTATTCGAGGTTCAGCGTACGTGTGGTGGCCAGCTTCTGGTGCACCAGCTTGGCGAACTGATGAACGTAGTCGTCAGTTGCATACGGTGACAAGTTCATCCACGGATCCGCACCCGTGTCATTCGAGAGCTGAACCATCGTTTCGACAGGCACGCCGCTCGGGCCGTTCCACGTGCGATCGGTAGGAAGTGGGCGGGCCGCCCACGTCGACAGGGCCGTGGAGTTGGTATGCGCCCAGTCCATGAACCGAAGCGTGCGAAAGCCATGCAGGTCATGGATGAACGGCGGATACCAGATCTTGTCAGCGGGGAACGATTCGAACGCGACGAAGCTGCCCTTGCCGCTCGTGCAGGCTGACGCGTCCGCCGCGAACGTGGTGTAGTCACCCGAGCAGGCACCGCCCGGTGCGTAGACGCGGATGTTGCGAAGATAGTTGCCCGGCGTCGTCGCCTTGATCGTCATGAAGAAACCGCCAGCGGACGAGTTGCTGAGTTGAACAACGTCACGCCCCGGCGTGGACTGGGCGGCGATCTTGACCGCGACTCCGCTATAGGTGAGGGTCCCCGTTCCGTCGTACTTGACGATATAGGTCCCGTTTGGCGCCGTCCCGGCAGACAGCACCGTCGTGACGAAGCGGTACTTGGCGGACGCGTCCGTACTCGCGGGCAGACTGCGTACCCATCCGTTGGCATCGAGGTCGAGCTTGGACTCTTCCGACGTGCTGAACGACGACGCGCCTCCTGTGAACCCCTGGCAATTGGTCGCCGCTGACGGGTTGCAGCCGGTGAACCAGTTGCCGGCGCGCTTCATCAGATCGAACGTCGGAAACTCTGGCGAATAGGTGTCCAGTGTGCCGAGATTGATGCCGACGCCGGATCTCGCGGCGATGGCCGCCGTCGGCGACATGCCCCCGCCCTGGGGCGCAATAGCGGTCGGCGTGGCTGCGGCCACGGCCACGGCCGCAGCGATGGTCCCGGCAGCCGACTGGGCGGCGGCCGTATCGGGCGCGGCACTTGCCACATCGATCGCGCTGTTGCTTGTCGCTTCGGTCGATCCCGCGACCGCGGAAGAATAGGCGCCAGTCGCCTGCTCTGTCGTGCCCGAGGCGTCGACGGCCGTCGCAGCGGAGGCGGTCGTGGAAGCCGACGTCGTGGCCTCGTCGGCACCGCTGCTATTTCCTCCTCCACAGCCAACGAGGGCTCCGCCTATGGCGAGCGAGAGTGTGGTGGTTCGGAGCGCCCGATTCAGATCCAAAAACATGTAGAAGTCTCTAGGGTATGGAGGCGCACTAGATATGCCGGAGGCGAAACAGTTCGCCGGGTTGTGCGTCTTCACTCCTTTCTTCGGCAGACCACCCCAGTCCGTTGAATAAGAAAAGACCTCTAATTGCGCAACATTTCCCCCCGCAGGGAAACTGGATGTAAGAAGATTTTCTTCTTGTAGATAGGGTTCATTTTCGACATATTTGCTGTCGAGCTGAGAAATATCTGCAATTGGAAACAAGCGCACGGATTCATCCGCTGCATGCGTGGCAGTGCACAGCAGCGTGGTGCAACAGATCACGAGAAAAAGGAAATTTTTCAACATGACGCTAGCGGACGCGCGGCGTGCGCCCATCAACCCAGCCCGACCAGTTGTCGCCGCGCATCGGGAGTCATCGCCGCGACGATGTCGCGGATGAACATGTCCTGAGAGCGAAAGCCCTCCTCCGTATTTCTGTCGATCGAAGAGACCCGGAACAACAATCCGTCGACGATTTCGCCCTTCAATCCGTGGCCAATCTCCGCGACCTTGCGGTCCCAGCCGCCCAGACTCTGCTGATCTCCGATGATCGTCCAATAAGTTACCGGTTCGAACCGAGTCTCCCCAAACTGGGTTTGAAGCCGCCTTACACGGATAGATCCAGGATTCAACTCGATAACGTCCTTGCGATTTCCCTTGAGTTGAAACCCCTGCGCCGGATAACAGACCTCCGGATAATGCAACTGCACGCTGTCGTCTGCCTGATCGTCACCGTATGCGATTGATAGCATTATCCGATGCCCAGCTGTATCAATATAGACGCGATCAAGCAACTGGCTGTAAAGCCGGTCAAGCATTGCTTCCGTTTGCGGGTTGACGATGCCGCCGACCGTATGGGTATCGACCTGCCAATTGCCGAATGTCGCCGGGACGAGCCGGTCAAGCCGGAAATCGACCCGCATCAGCGCCATGCGCCTGGTGGGCACCATTGCCTGGCTACCTGCCGCGGCGGCGGCCATCAGGAGGGCTGCGATGGCGGCGCGGCGAGTCAAGACTGCATCAGACATGTTGCTTCTCCACCGGCTTGGCGCGAGCGAACAGCCATCGCAGCACACCATCGGTTGCAATGATGAACATCAACGCGGTCATGAACAGAACCAGGCCGGCAAAGCCATGCAGGAAGCCCTGCCCGGCCTCATCGCCGAAGTGGTACGTGATCAACGCCAGCACCATGACACGGATGACGTTGGCGCTGAAAGAAATGGGGACGATGAGGATTGCCAGCACGATGTTGCGCAGCACGGACGTGTGACGAACCACGTTCAGATACAGCAGCCCCATGGCCTCCAGGGAAAACAACGTGTGCAGGCCGGCGCAGGCGTCGGCCACGAGCAATTGATACTGCCCGATCTGCAGGATGACGCCGGTGCGTGCGATGGGATAGCCGATATCGAACAGGATCGTCGTCGCGACGCTCGATACTGCCAACTTCAAGGGCTGCGTGATCGAGTCGACCATCGCCGCCGGGAGCGGGACCAGAAACACCATGAAAAAGAGCGGGAACGCAGCCTCCCTCAGCTGCTTGGCGCCACGCAGCATCAGCACCAGCGAAGGCAGCACGAGCACCAGCGACAGCGTCTGCGCGCTCAAGATGCGCTGGGACCGCCCAAAGACGTACAGAAGCAATGCGAACGTCAACAGAAGCCAGGCAATGACGGGGCGCGGCTCGCTGGCTGCCGGATCTTCGATGCGCGGCCATGCGCGCCAGGTCAACCACGCGCAGATCAGCAGCACGATCGGACCCTGGCTCTGCTCTTCCGTCGACCAGATATTGCGCGCCAGGTCGATGCCCGTGGGCAGATAGAGCGCCAGCAGGCCGAGCAGGGCAACCCACCACGGGATGTAGCGCGGGGCGGCCAGCGAGCGCGCGTCGGTCATGGCCGGTTCACAGCTCGTTCATGATCACACCGGCCAGACGAACCTGTCCAGCCTGAAGCGACGCCACCATGTCCTGCAATCGACCCACCTTGTTGGCGTTCTTCCGCGTGACGACCAATGCCGAGCCGCAGCGGGAGGCGATGACAACGCCATCGCTTCCAAAGACGGCCGCGGGGGTATCGACGATCACATGGTCGAACTTGATCGACACTTCGCGCAGCAGCATCCCGAATGACGGCCCTTCGACCAGTTCCAGCGGATTCGGAGGCTGCACGCCGACAGGGATCACGTAGAGGTTCGGAATACCGGGCACGGACTTGACGATTCCCTTGCCGCCTCGACCGGAGAGGACGCCCGACAGACCGGCACCGCCCGCGACACCGAACACCTGATCCAGGCGCGCGCCGCGCATGTCGGCATCGATGACGACGACCTTGCCGCCCAACTGCGCCAGAGCGACCGCGAGATTGGCGCAAAAGTAGGTCTTGCCATCGCCGCTATCGGGACTCACCACGGCCAGCGGGCGGCGTTGACCCTTGTTTTCCATCTGCGTGCGCATCAGGATCTGGCTGCGGATGGCGCGGAACGCCTCGGCCTGATGCCCGAACGGCTGATTCAGCATCACCAGCTCGGGCGCCGACTTGCGGGTTTCTTCGTCTGCGTACGCGTACTTGAATTGCTGCGCCAGTGCCTGCAAGACGTCTTCAGTATCCGCGAGGCCCAGCGCGATGGCCGCCTCGCCGAACCGAAGATCGTTCTCGCGCTGGTATCGGCCAATGCGATCCAGGTCGTCCGCAGACAAATTCCGCGCATCTTGAATCAGCTCGCCGATCGCCTTCGCTTTCGGGCCTGCTTCTGCCGCTTGTCCCTCGCCGATAAAGAGATCCGGTCCCTCCAACTTGTCACTCATGCTTGCCCTTTGTCTGGCGCCGCCAGGCGACGCCCGGAAACGACACGATCCTGAATCATCGCCATCTGCCCCTTGAGGCGGCGATTCATGGTCGGACTCGGCATGATTCCGATGACCGGAAGCCCCAGGAAGTCGAAGGCGTCCGACGTCGTGCGCACACGCTTGTCGAACTGCTCCAGCAACAACGCCGCTCCGAGACCGAGCCCCAGAGCAGCGACGATGCCCATCAGCAACGTCGGCATCACCTTCGGCGACGACGGCGTCGAAGGCGTCGTCGCCTGACTGATCACCGTCGCATTGCTCTGCCGGTTCTGGCTCTCCAGATTGGTCTGGCTTGCGCGGTTGTAGACGAGATCGTAAGAACGCTGGGCGTTGTCGACATCGCGAGCCAGCACCGCCCCTTGGTCGCGCGTCTCCTTCAATCCCAGCACCTTGACGCGCTGCGCATCAACGGCGGCCTGGATCTCCGCCTCGCGCGCATGACTGACGCGAGCGTCAATGCCGATGGCTCCGGTGACGTCGCTCGTCGCATGCGACAGCTTCGCCCTCAGCTCGTTGACTGCCGCACGCGCCTCCTGCACCTGCGGATGCTTGTCACCGTAGCGCGAGGACAGCTCCTGCAGCTTCAATTCGGCAGTCGACAGCTCGTTCTTCAAGCCGCTGACCGTCCCGTTGCCAAGCACCTCCGACAGTTGCCCTGCGTTGCCGATCTGGCCCTGTCTCGTCGATGCATCGACGCGAGCGGTCTGGATGGAAACCAACTCCTGCGTCAAGGCAGTCAAGCGGCTCATCTCCATATCGAACTTGTCATCAGTTCCAATGATGCCCTTGTCCTTTTGAAACGCTGAGAGCTTGTTCTGCGCTGCCTCAAGGGCGTCACGCGCCGCCTTTTGCTGATCCGTGAAGAAGCCGCTGTATTGCTTGGCCGGATCGACGCGCAGTTCGATGGACGTTTCCAGAAAGGCTTGCACGTAGGCGTTGGCGGCTGTCGCGGCAAAGTGCGGATCGGCGGAGTGATATCCGATGGTGATCACGTTGCTGCCGGGAGAAACGACCCTGGGGTCGAGTCCGCCTTCGACGACTTCAGTCAGCCACTCCTGGATCGTCAGACCGCTCTTGGCGTTGGCCCATGCAGCGCGCATGTCCGCAAGATCCGCGAGTTTCAGGTTCTGCGCCACCCGCTGGGCGACCCGGTCGCTTCGAATAATCTCGATCTGCGTATTGATCAAGGCCGGGTTGGCGCCTCCGTACAGCATCGAACTGACCGGGTCCGGCTTGGCGTCGATCAGCAAGGAAGCGGTGGCGGTGTAGACGCGCGTCGCGAATACCAGGTACAGGATTGCTGCACTGAGGACAACGGCGAACACAACGAGCGCGCTGAGCCAGCGGGCTCGAAAGACTGCCAGAAAATGCGAGAGATTCATGATTGAGCTCCGGCCATCAGAACAGGCTCTCGCGAATGAAGACGACGTCCCCATCCTTGAGGGTGTCTTCCATCGACGGCTCGACCGTCTGCATCTTGCCGTCGGCACCGCGCCGGGTCACCTTCAAGCCCTTGAGCGTGCCGCGCGGGGTCGCACCGCCTCCGGCTGCAACGGCCTGCATCACCGTCATGCCTCGCTCAAGACGCATGACGCCAGGCTTCTGGATCTCGCCATACATGTAGATCTGCGGCGCACGATCGACCCAGATCGTGTCGCCGGGCAACATGACGATGTCATCGGCGCTGCCGCCAGGCGAGAACAGCTTGGGAAGGTCTGCCTCGTGGCGGAAAGGACGTCCGTCGCGCTGGCCCTGAACGACCACGGTGTCCGAGCCGGCACCCGCGATGATGCCGCCGGCGAGGGCGAGTACTTCCGTCATGCGCATGCCGACCAGGTCGAGCGGGTAACGGCCCGGTTTGCCCACCTGCCCAAGCACGTTGATCTGGTTGGCCCGAACCTGGGTCACCACGATGATGACTTGCGGATCCTTGACGAAGTCGCGCCGCTTGAGCTCGGCCGCGAGATGCGCTTCGGCCGCATTGATGGTCAGGCCGCCGAGCTGCACTCGCCCCAGCAGCGGGTAGCTGATGGCGCCACCTTCGTTGACTCGTGTCTCGAGGCTCAGGTCAGGACTTTGGTACACCGTGATGCGAATGGTGTCGCCGGCCCCGATCCGGGACTGATCCACATCCGGAGCCGCGACGCTTGGCGCAGTCGCGGGTTTGGCGGTCGCCGCTTGGGCACTCGCGAGTGGGAGCGCTGCGATCAGGGACGTCGCCAGCACGAGGGCAACTCCACGAGTGAGACGGCGGGCAACAGCGAGCGGAAAGGTGATCGACATGGAGGGTCCTTGCTACTTCTTGTTGGATTCAGCGCCAGACTGCGGCGGCAGACGCACTTCGACGCTGGATGCCGTCGTCGTCGGGAGACTGACGCGAACACCCTGCGTAGTGGGGAGCGACACTTGCACGCTCGAGGTCGAGGTCGTCGGCAACGTCACTTGCACGTTGGACGAGGCGTTGACAGCCGGCAGCGTGACGCGCGTGCCGCTGGCGGCCGTGATCTGCGCCGAGGCGTCCATGTCCTTGATCGTACCGAGAGCGGGGCCGGAAGCCGCGAGCGCCTGATACGGGGCGCCGTATTCGATCTTGCCCGAGGTACTGAGCGCTGCGAGATTGGCCTCCGTCACCTTGCGTCGAGCCTCGACATTCAGGAATTGCCCGATCGCAGGCTTGGCCGTGTCGAAGGTCACCGGCGCGATCGTGCTGGCGGTGATGTAGGTCACATGAACCTGGTTGCCTGCCGCAGCGAGCAGGCCATGCCCGTCCTGCGTCGCCGCAAGCGACTTCAACGAGTTCAACGGAATCTGCTCCGCGGGGTGCGTGCCTTGCTGACCGCGGAAAGGTGCGTTGTTCGCCTTGAACCATGCCTCGATATCGGCCGTCGGCTTTCCCGCGTCGACCAGCGTGCGCAGCTCCGGAATCTTGTCTTCCGGCACCTTGGCGAGGTATTCCTGCAGAGTGTAGACGCGGCGATGTGCGAACAGCGCATCGTTGGAGTCGAAGTAGGCGTGCATTGCAGCATCGGTCGGCGCGGGAACGCTTTGGGCCGCCTGCTCGACGTAGGCGCGCGCCAGCACTTCGCGCCGCGCCGCGTCGAGCGCCTGCTGCGCGCCCGGCTCCTTGTCCATCTTGACCTTCTCGGCCCTCTCGACGATCAGCTGTTCGTCGATCAGCTGCTCGAGCACCTTGCGGCCGGCCTGTTCCATCTGCTCCGGGCGCAAGCCTCGCTCGCGTTGCAGGCGGTAGTTGATCTGGTGAACCGTGATCTCGGTGCCATCCACGCGGGCGGCGGACTGGGTGGCTTCCTTCTTGTGGCCCGTGCAGGCAGCCAGCAGCAGCGCCGAGGAAACCACGGTCGCCGTCATCAAGGTGTGACGCATCGTTGTGTTCTTGGTCGTCATGAAACCCTCTCCCCGGCCACTCCGGGCTTCTCGTCTGATTCTCACACGCGCCCGATGGGCTGATAGTCGATGCCAGCGTCGCGCACGTCCTTGGGCTCGTACAGATTGCGGCCATCGAAGATCACGGGCGTCTTCAAGGTCCTGGCGATGCGCGCGAAGTCCGGGCTGCGGAACTCCTTCCACTCGGTCACGATGGCGAGCGCGTCGGCCCCCTCGAGCGCCGCGTCCGGGTTCTCGGCATAGCTGATGCGCGGCTCGTCGCCGAAGATGCGGCGCGCCTCGGTGATCGCCACCGGGTCGTAGGCC
>FSWB01000174.1_pt1 | contig 39343 bp, 40 predicted proteins | sample 1637871 | NCBI WGS metagenome assembly FSWB01 (sample SAMEA3914789, study PRJEB12502) | metagenome | biome: forest; material: soil | place: Canada | collected 2011-07-03 | depth 0.3 m
AAGCCGAGGAATTTGGCGAAGTCGGTGACGGTGGAGTGAATGGGAGAGGTGGAGTCACTGATGATTCCTAACAATAAAGTCTGTACTGCAGCAATAAAGTCTGTATTGGCTGAGCAAACAAAGTCTGTCTGCCTTCACAACGATAAAGGGATTTTTTGTTGACCTTCAGTACCCAGTCGACGTAAATCGTATCGTTCAACGATACTTGTGGAACAGACTGAACTAAATGGTATCAATTAGTCGTTTTGACTAATTCGCCCTAATTCGGAACCGAAGCTTCGTCAAAGGGTGAAACGGGTCGCAGCATTGCTGTTCTGACTGTAGGACATGAATACGTCACTGACCTGGATTCCCAGGGCCTCGAGCTCGATGTTCAAGGCCCGACAATGCGTCGTGGGCAGTTGGCGAGGTCGCTGCGCTTGCGAGCCGTTCGAGGTAGGGCAAGGAGACTTACGACCAGTGGGTCTTCTCCGCTGCCCGTTGAGGCCCGCGCGACGTCGGGATCTGAGCTGACTCGCCCTCAGAGACGATCGTTGACACGGTTTGGTGCGTCGCGACGTGATGCGAAGCGAAGCTACATGGATCGGTATCGCGGAGTCATCTCTTCGGCTTCAGCCCATCGTGGATGTCGGCCATGCCTGCCTCAAATTGATCAACAAGCGTTCCCTTTATGGGAATCACATTGCTTTTTCTCGCTGGACGAGGGGCCCGAGGCGTCGGAACGGGCTTCGACGGTTTGGCCTGACACTGGCCGACTTTCTTAGGTTGATTGATAGTGCTGTCGATCATGGCTTGTACAAGCGCATGGTCTAACGCAGCCTTCGCAGAACTTTGGGCGGCTGAAACAGGCTTCACAGCCTCTTGGAATGGGCACCACAAGTCCACTTTTATACATCTGCCTTGCGCAATTTGCTGGCGGAGTATATCGATGTCCTCCCGCGGGGTTGAGTAACTGCGGGACTTGTATGCTTCGTCAATGTGTTTGAGCCCAATCAGCTTGTCGCCCTGCCGATGCATCGCAGCGAAAGCGATTCCGAGCAACCAGGCAAGCTCACGTTTGAGACCAAAGGTTCGTGGATGAAGATAGTTTGCTACTTCTTCCAAATTCAGTTTGGCGCTCTCCTCTGGAATGAGTTTTAAGTAACCATCAACCGTATCACTCCAATCTTTGGTTCGAATGCTTTCAGGTTCTAGAATTATTACTTTTGAGAATAGCCGGTCTCTGTCCTCCTGAGGCCGGCCGAGCAACTTGTGGCACATGCTGTAGTTTAGGCCAAACACATTTGGGACACAAAAGCGGGATTGCTGTAACATTAGCTGTGTCGCCTTCGTGTTCGCTGCCGCGGAACCGCTGACGTGTTGAAGTTCGTCTGAAATTGCAAAGCCCACGCCATACCGGTGCATTTTAAGCAGCAGTTCCGGCAGAAGATCTTTAATAGCGGACTCCGACAAACCTGGATAGATAGAATCCAGAAGTCCTTTAAGGAACGCAGTTTTACTGAGTTTCTCGTGTATTTTTATTCGGACTGTTGCTCGAAGTGCGTATTCGTGAAATCCTGCGCCTAGGTTCACCATCACCTTTGCACTTAATATTCGCTCGAAGGCTTCGAAAAGGCTAGTCTTGCCGGATCCGGCCAATCCCGTCAGACAATACGGGAGGTAACTCTGGAAGTGTGCAGTGCCCGATTGGAATGACGCACGAACGGTGCGCGCGTCCGGATAGGTCTGTTTGCAGTGGGCACTCGCAATCGCGAGCCATGAAAACATCAAGTCAACCGTCTGCTCCGTCGGAACAAAGAGAGCACGGCTTGCTGTATCTAAGAGAATTGCAGCCTCAGAGTAATGCAAGCGGCGCAGACCGAGCAAGGGCTCAGGTTGAAAAGCGGAAAGACGTCGCACGTCGTCCCGCGTCGGGCCTGTAAATCGTTCGATCCAGACGTTGGTCATGCGGCCTTCTTCTCATTTTTTTTCGAGATGCGTCGAAGCGAGGCGGACTCGGCCGCATCCTTTTTCGACGCCGTCATTCGGCCTGAAAAAACCCGTGCGCCTCGAGGATTCTTGCCCGTCTCCTCCTTCACCTTTTCATTGTGATAAGCCGCAACGGCCGCGTGAGAAGTCCTAGCTGCGCTCTCGTCAACACGGGCAAGTTCCGCAAGTTCGATTTGCTCGACAGAAGTCAAAAAGTATTGCTCTTGGTCAGCGAACGACACCGGCATCCATTCCAACTGAAAGAGCTGTCCGGAGACGTCTAGCCACAGGTATTTCACACACATCGCAATGAAATACACCTCGATCTTGACATGGACTCCTACTGCAACTTGATCTAGATATTTTGATTTAACCAGTAATTCCGAGCAGTAGCGATGGTCAGTCTTATAAACGCCGTCTTCACGCAGCTCAGCGGACGTCTTTTCCGCGTACGTCCGTATTGCTGTGTCCCTCGCCATGCTTCGGCCTACGCTACGTCCGCGTTCGGTGTAAAACTTCCAGAGACCAAGCGGGTTAAGAGGTACGCGCGAGGCGAGGATCTCGGGGCTCGCGTGCGCTCTCATGTTGCGTTGAGCATTGAAGGCAATGGCATCTCTAAGTTCGCGCACGATCATTTGGACAGGGTTCAATTCACTGACAATGACACGCGGCGCGCCTTTGATGGCTCTCTTGCGAGGATTAGAGCTTTCGATTGGAGATTTGGAACGAGGTGAGTAGGAGGGGACAATCTGACGGACTGACGAGGGATCGTCAGGTATCTCCTTGGCACCGGGGCCACGATCAGTCACTTTTCGCGGAGTCATTCCGCGACAAGGCCACTCGTCGTGCGAAATAGCGACACCAAAGAGTGCGCAAAACTGCACCTTGTCCATGGCCATTGACAATAGCGCCATTTTGTATGCCGCGGCCGTCTCAGAGCCGAATGAGACGCCAAAGCCGACAAAGATGCCGCTGGTAATACATCGCATTCGGCAAATACACAGTTTTTCGAGGGCGAGGCCTGTGGCGAATGATTTTGGATATTGCTCGCAATAGTAACAATCAGCCTCGACTCGTTCAAATACTTGCGATAGTCCAGCGCTAAATGAACCAGGACTCGCACGATGATCCAGCCTATGTCGAGCCTCGCCAAAGCGCGACATCTGGGTCTCAGCAAGTGTCAAACTCTTCAATGTCCAGTATCTAAATTGATATATTGACGGTACGGTACCTCCGCTAGGATCATAGAATTTTCTCCTACCGACCTGGTCTGTTGGATAACTCGGAAGCTTCAGTTCATGCGTCATCACTTCGCGGAAAATGTCGTCCCAGCTGTCGCCGACCTTCGCGTGCTTTAGAAAGCCATCGGCAAGCCTCTTGCCCATGATGGCGTCTATATTTGAGCCTGCATTCTTACCAGCGGACAGCGACGGCCTTCCGCGTTTTGGCTCTTCTCCTGAGTTGGCGCGTATCCATCCGCCAATGCGGTGGTAGCCCGGATGAAGTCCGTCTTCACCGAATACAAGAAATGCCATCAACCAAAAAATCATCCGTGCGGGATTTTGGTTTGGCGCGTCAGTTCGGACGCGCTTGGAAATTTCCGTACGTGGATCTTCGGCCTCAAATATTGAAGATTCATTATCGACCAAACAGGTTATATATTTTCTTCTCGAGTCAATAATCTTTGTATACGTAGTTCGCTTGGACCTGAAGCTGACGGCTTCAGCATGAGGCAAATCATCGTCGGATTTAATTAACCACGGTGGCACGCCGGGCCCGGAGTCGATCGCCCTCAATTGATGATTCTCTGTGATCGCCTTACTAAATGTATTGCTTCCAATGAAATGCCAGCGCAACCTCATCGTCGGGATAAAGACGAACGACACCAAGATTACGCGCGGACGAGTAGTACAGTAGCAAATTAAATGGACGCGTTCGGCCTTAGAAATAGTTTTAAACCCATCTGGTGCGACGAGTTGTGAGCCCAGCATGATGTCCATATCACCTCCTGAACCAGGAGGCGTAGTGATCTAGGACGTCGCGAGTCATCGGCTTCAGCGGCTTATCCCATAGAACCGCGGAATACAGATCAACTTGCAAGCGTCGAGACCAGATCATTGCCCTCGCTACGGCCGTGCAATACTCATATTCGCAACCATATCGGTGCATCACGGCTTCAAACGAAGCCAGCGGGGGAATTCGAGCATCTAGCCCATATAGCAGTCGACCTTCAAGATCGTTGAGCGCCGCTGTCTGTTTTAGTTCTGGCTCACCAGCCGAGTTGATCCATTGCAAATTGCTGAATACTTCGGTGTTGAAGTCATCCGCACATATTTGCTGCGTTCGAATTCCGGCGGCGGCATAGTTCTCTCGCTCGGTTGCGTGCCGGAATGCCTCGCGGTAAATCCCTGCGGGGCTCTTCTTGTGCCTTATGGAGCCAAAGGCAGGTATTTCGAATGAGCGGCGATCTAATTTTATTGTCCAGTTAACGCAGTAAGGGCCACTCTTGTCGGCGAGAAACAGAAGATGATCGCTCAACATGGGCATTGGCATCGTCGATGCCTTGCCGGACTTGGTCCGACCCGCAGGGGTCGAGACCTTGACCAATTGCTCCACTTGTCCGATCGCCTTCGCCACAGCCAATATTCCCGGCATGCCCGGAAGGGCGACTGCGCCGCTGTAGTACGGACTGCCCTCAAGAGGATGGGGAGTCGCCCACGGCCAAAGTACTCGCTGCTCGAGGATGTCAAGCAGCCAGGGGCAGAAGAGCGCGAGCAGAAGTGCAAAGTATTCTGTGGTGGACAACCCATGAAGGTCGCGCCGCATCTTTTTCCAGTGCACGAGGTATGCGGACGACGACTTTGGAGCTTCTCCCTTCACCGCACGGATAGCCGGCTGATACGACGCACCCCATTGCGGAGTGAGCTGGCGCTGAAGCCAACATTCCAAAACCGGAAAGAGCGTAGTAGTTCTTGACCCCATGATGGGCCCCCGAAAGTGTGCGCATGCAAAGCACGCGTGGTGATCGGAAGGGTCGAACCCAGTACTACTCAGCGGCACGCCACTGCACGAAGGCACGCCTTGACAGGAAGTCCCGGGTTGGGCACATTAGAGGTAAGTCATCTCGTGACCGCACACCCCAAACGGCCCAAAACTCCTTGCCGGGAGTTTTGGGCCGTGTGCTTTTCGACCCACGTTTTCAGTCGTCGGTCTAGGTCATACCGCACCTCCTGAGGATTCGATGGCCACACCGCCCCCGGTGTTCGCCGTCCCAATGCCAGCGCCCAGCGAGTCAATGAGGCCGCTGGGGGGAGCCTTGAGTCCAAGCGCGACGGCAACCTGATGAGCCTCACCCCGGACGCCCTGCGTGCGCCCGGCGAGTGCGGAATAGACCGACAGTCGAGAGAAACCATGCCGTCGGGCCCAGTCACTCAGCGTGACGCCCTCGTCGCGAAATAGTCTCCGAATCTCCGAGCTGGTTCTCAGTTGCGTCACGACATGCTCCCATTTCCGCGCCATTGGATTTCGATTCGCACAGTTAGTCAACTATTTTTTTCGCTCTTTGCAAATCGAGGATGAAGAAACTCCAAATCCTCTCGTTAAACCAGAAATATGCGATATCAAATATTCGTGAATTCGTAAATTTCGACTGTTAGAAAAGATGATCTTGGGTTACCCAAAAGTGCGCCGGAAGGGCTGGTCTGCGCTCGTGGACTCAGGCCTTCAGCACCGCGCGCGGGTCCATATTTTTGCCATCTCCGATTGGCATCCAAGAAACCCCGGCTAGTTGATTTTCAACAGCAAACGGGAGAGACTGGAAGTTTCATCTCGACCAAAATGACTTCGCGCCTATTTGAGTCATCGTCGGTCGTAGGATGGCTTCCAGACGAGACGCTATATAGTTTGGCCAGTCGCCAGCACGTAGTGGCCGGCAACACCTCTCATTCAACGACCTGCCGGCACATGTTTGGCCACCCGCAGCGCGGATCTGCCCACGACTTCCCGAGCCGGATCGACGAACTCGTGAAGCGCACGCAGGGAACGCTGGGAAGTGCACGGGAGATCATCGAGAGCCGCACGCTTCTCCCGTTCTACCTCCGCTTTTCCGAGCCAGTCGTCGCGGAGAACGCCATCGCTGCGCTACGGGGCGACGGGATCGGCTCCCTGAAGTTCACGCTCGGCCTGTTGACCGGAGGTTTCCGAGCCAACCACCCGCTAAAAGCTTGCCTTCAATGCATGGTGGAAGACCTGCGCCGACATCAGGTGCCGTACTGGCACGTCGATCATCAGGTGCCTGGCGTCTGGGTCTGCTTGCGGCACCAAGCGCCCTTGATGGAAGCGACCGTCAAGGCGACTGGGGTACATCGATTTCTTTGGCACATTCCGGCGGTCGAGTTGCTTCAGCACGCGTTCGAGGGACCTCCTCCCAGCGAGTTGCGCCGACTTGCCGCCGTTGCCGGGCAACTTCACCGAGCACGCGGCCGGCATTTCGAGGCGAGCCGAGTTCGCGCCACCTACCGGCTTCGCGCGGCTGAACTCGGCTACGGGAAGGGCCTCAAGTCGATGGGACTCGACGCGATGGCGAGGGACTACATGGCGGTGACGGCGCCAGTGCGCGTAGTGCCGGAGCTCCGGCCGCTACCTCAGGATGCCGAGACCGCATACGAGCAACTGGTCAAGATGCTTGGCCCAAGGTGCAGCAGTCACCCCATCCGGCATGCGTCGCTGATCAGTTGGCTGTTCGAGGATTACGCGGCGTTCGCCGCGGCCTATGACCAGTGCCCGGGAGTGACGGAACCAGCGGAACGTGATCGGCCGACCCCGACGGGAGATCCCCGCCGAGCGGCTATCGTAAAGGCGCTGAAGCGGGAAAAGGAGACAGTGACTGCCATTTCACGCAGGCTGGGTGTCGACGTCACGACGGTGATGGCCGTGCGGGCGCAGCTCTACCCTGAAACGCCGGTCTCACGCCGTCCAAAACTGCTGATCGAAAACAAGCGACGCCTGCTTGTTGACGCACTCGCCTTGGGACAACAAAAGCAGGACGCCGCGCAGGCAGCGGGCATCTCGATATCGACAGTCACACGCGTGCTGCGGACTGAACCCGGACTGCAAGACCGGTGGCACACGGCACGCACGGAGGCGGCGCGCAAAGTCGCCCGCTCCACGTGGCAACGCATCGTCGGCGGAAATCCGCTGCTCGGCGTCAAGGCACTTCGTTTGGTCGAGCCTGCTATCTATGCATGGCTGTACCGAAACGATCGCGCATGGCTCGACGCTCACAAGCCCAGTGAGAGCCGCCTGCTAACCGCAGCTGCGCCGCGGGTGCAATGGGACCTGCGCGATCGCCATCTGGCATTGAGCGTCGCCAAGGTCGCAGCCGAACTGGGGGCCGATGCACCGGGCCGTACACTTGCGCTCTGGCAGATCTACCAGCGACTCCCTGACCTCAAAGCAAAGCTGGGCCACCTTGACCGCTTACCGTTGACTGCCGCGGCATTGAACAGGTGCACCATGCGAAGCCGCCGCTAGGCTGCCTCCAGTTCCTCGTCGTGCCGTTGGACGCCATGCTCAACTGCCTCGACTGCTGCTTCACCCCGGTCCGCATCGCCCACAAGGCATCCGAAGGCTTCACGCGGATCGTCGAAGGCAAGGAGCGCGGCGATCAACAGCCCATCCAGTTGGGCAGATCCCGCGGTGAGCCCAGTCACTAGATAGAAGCTGCGCATCGTCAGTCCGGCACCTACTCCGGGCGCGCTACTATTTTGGTGGAGACTCAACATCCAGTCTTCGCCAAACTGATCCACGGCTTTATCCCACAAGTCTTCGGCCTGCACGTGGCCCCACCTTGTCCGGATTCTCTCCGTCAGCGACGAACATGCCGACCAACGGTCGATGCGGAAGCCATCCGCAAGCATGTACTCGCACAGCGTTTGATACCGGCTGATCTCCCTCATGTTGTCGGACTTCAATGGTTGCGGAACACCATCAGGGCTGTTCACCATGTGGGGAAGCGATAACACGCGCATCCTCTCTCGAGCGACAGCGCGCAGGCCGACGTCATGGATGGAACACCTGATTGATCCGAGGAACTGATGCTTCCTCCGGTAATAGGCGAACCCGTAGTCCTGGGTGTCTTTCTCAACGCAGGCGGGACAAAACAGAAGGGCGCGACGGGGGCTGTCGGCCCCATACAAATCGAGCTTAGCAAGCGCTCTGTTCCGATCAGCTTCGAGCGTGCCTACATAACCAGGGAGCTGCAACGGAAAGGTCGTGTGGTCGACCGCGTAGTGGAACGGATCTATTCCGCAATGTCTCGCAAGAAGCTCAACCCAACTCTCACCGATGGGCGCGCACCTACCTGGTCTGGACCGCTTTGCCACCTTAGCCCGAATCCGCAGTTGCTTGAATAGCTGGATGTGGCTGTCAAGACCGGTGGCGAGTTGGTTTCGCAGGGCGTGGCTCAGGAAAGGCTCATCAGGCAAAGGGTCACAGACGATCATGGAATCTCCTCGTCCAGTTCACGACACGCCGGGCGCCGCCAAGTACGGGTGTCGTCGAATTCGGCGTAAGACACGGGCACGGACGGTTTGACAGAACGAATCGCATGCGTTCGAACTCACGCCGCCCTACTCGCGGATCGATTGTTCAGCAGCACAAGCAGTGCTCGTTTTGAGGATTCGTCGAGGTGAAGTGCTGTATTGATAATATCAACATCTAAGCGCGACCCGCCCTTTGTAGCGACACCCGAGGCCAAAAACCGATCCCCACGGCCGGTCAGCAGCCAATGCAGATTGATCTCGCGGCCGGTCTCCTTGGCGTAGTGCATTGCGAACGCACCAAGCCTGGCGGCGTCAGGGAGGTTGCGTCCCGCTTTGACAGACTGCAGCGTCGAAGGCGTGCTGTACGCCATCCGACGCGATGCGTCGGCAATGGTCATCCCCAGATCGTCGGTCAGCAGAGCAATGAGCCGATGACCAATTTCCAGGGTGACATCAGCAGGTCGTTGGATCCTTGACATAGGTTGATATTATCAATACCTAAACCGTCAAAGCAAGCCTCACCACGCAATGGCATCGCAACGACTGACGCCGTGGCACCGGAAGCTCAACCGAGCTACAAGTGAATAGCGCGCTGGGCGCAGCAGCGGCAGCCACCGGGGCACATGGCGCAGTTGGCTGGATTCACCGCCGTGATTCTCAACTGCGCCATGTGCCCACACTCCCTCCAGAGCCGTCAAGCCCGACCTGAGCAAGCCGCCTTTCACCATTCGATAGCTTGCTGGGGCCCTCTTGCCCGCCACCCCGTCGCCCACGCGAACTTCGAATACGCAATGGCCTCTGGCATGTGCGACTGAACCAAGATGTGGCAGCGCCGACAACCGCACCTTGTAACATTAGTGCCGGCCACCCCCAAAGCTCAAGCTAACCAGTCCTATGAGCCTTCTGCTGAATTTTGCCCGCGTTTCATGCAACAACTGCGGGACTGAGGTCACCGTCAACTTCGCTGATCTCGACGTCCAAGAGAGTGGCGCGGACGAGCGGGGCATGGGGGCGGAGATCTTCTATTTCGGGCAGTTCGATTTTGAATGCCCGCGCTGCCGTAGTGCACTGGCAATTGAGCACGAGGAGTCTGAGTACCCCATAGGCGTGCCGAACTTTTCCGATACGCAAGTGCAGGGCGCTAGGTTGATCGCAGGATTCCACCCGTTTCCGGCAACATTTGACGAGCGTGTCTACGACTTCGATGCTGACAGTGGCATCCTCGTTCCACAGGAACGAGCGATCATCACGCAACTTGGGCAAGGCGCCGCGAGCTTGATGGCTTTGGCTGAACGTGATCCCGGCGCGCTATACAGTGTTCATCCGCGAGAGTTCGAGCAACTGGTGGCGCATATCTTCCAGCAGCATGGGTTCGTGGTGGAACTGACGAAGCAGACGCGCGATGGAGGTCGGGACATCATCGCGCTGAAGACCGACAGCCTGGGCATCCCAATAAAACTGCTCGTTGAATGCAAGCGTTATGCGCGCACGACTAAGGTCGGCGTGGAGGTGGTCCGTGCACTTTATGGCGTACACGTGCATGACGGTGCTAACAAGTCAATTATCGTGACTACTTCGTCGTACACAAAGGCCGCGCGCGCGTTTGTGAATGCGCGCGAGGCAACGAAGCAGCAGATTGGCCTGTTCGATTTCGAGGACTTGAAGCGCTGGCTTTCCAATCGGCCTTGACTCGCAAAGGCTACGGCCCGCGTGACGTGACCAAGCAACGCCGCCCCTCCAAGCTCATCTGGTGAGCCACTGCCAGCCGGAAACTCGACCTGCAGCTCATCAATGAGCTTGGCTGCGGCCGAGCATGCGGATTCATACGCTCGGCCACTCCTACCTCTCAAACACAGTCGGAGATCGAATGGACGAGATCATGCGTCGCGCGAGCCAGTACTTTCGGGAATTTGAAGGCCGGCACCTCTATCCGAAGCTGTTCAGTTGGTACTGGCTGCTGTGGCTGTCGACCTCGGCCATTTTTGGGTGGCGCGCCTATCTCGGACTTTCGCCCTCGCATCGGTCTTCACATGAATACAGTTTCGCGCTGATGTTCGGCGCGGAGTTCGCGTTTCTTTGCGCGAGTGGTCTCATCGGCGCGTACAAGATACGACGCGTTCTCGCGGGCAGAAAAGTAAAGCGAGGTGAAGGCAAAGAATACGTAGATTCGCGCAAGACGAGCTCACTCAAACGAATCTGTGGCGTCGATTCCACCAAGTTCGCCGGCCTGGCGAAAGAATGCGTCGACCTGATCGCGGCCAAGAAGCAGTTCCGCTCGATCAGCGACGCTTCGTTCGCAGACATTCTGCGGAACGTCTATGACCCTGACTCGAAGGCCCGAATTCTTGCGCTGCTGCTCTCGGCTGCTGCACTCTTCGTCGCGCTGCTGAATCACTCAGTGCCGGCAGAAGATTTCAACATCCTTGACGCCTTCTCAGACAATAATTTCACGAGCGAATTCAAACAGGCGATGTCAACATCAATCGTCGGATTCGGGGTGTACATCGGCGTGCGTGTTCTCGCTGGGTGGATTCTGGAGCTTCTGAGCTCCGGTTGGGCGGTAATTTTTGGCGGCACCAGCGGCAGCAGGATGGCACTAAACTACTTTGTGAGGGATCTCATCCGCCTGCACACGCCAGCGCGTGCGCCCGCGGTCACACACTCCTATGTAGCGGCGCCCGCTGAGGGCCTTCCTCTGCATCCTGCGCCCGCTATCGATCCAGACCTCGAGGCGGTCAAAGCTGTCGACACCGATGAATTAGTGGCATAGGCGGGCAAAGCCAACCGAAAAGTGGGCCCCTCAGATGTCGGTCAACTGTCATAATGGCAACCTCCATAACGAGACGGTGCAATATGGCAGTTTCTCTCTCCGAGTTACTGGCGCAAAAAGATGCGCTCGAACGCGAAATTCAGGCTGCCAGATCTACGGCGAAGGCCACTGCGATCACTCAGGTACGGCAGCTAATGTCGGAGCACGGGCTGACGACAGCAGATCTCGCGCAGAAATCTATTTTGAAGTCGCCCTCCGGCAAAAAGGTCGCGGCAAAGTACCGAGATCCCGTTTCTGGCTCTACTTGGACGGGTCGCGGGTTGAAGCCGAAGTGGTTGACGAGCGCTTTGGCTAAAGGAAAATCGCTGACAGACTTCGCGATTTGATGGCGGAACGGCATCTGCTCGACGCAACGCAGTTCGTCGGCGAGCAGTCGGACACATTGACGGCGAAGGTGGAGCGTTTTGACGCACATGGCAGAGAGGCGGAAGGGAACGGCACTAGTCTGTATCTCCATACAGCGTCAAGTTGACCATCTGGCGACGCCCAACATGGCAGACTCGGACACCTCGCCTTTCCCTTGCCGGCCGCGCGCTTTGGCGGACGCGCTCGACGCGCTGCGGGCGAAGTTGCATGGCACCCAGTTGCCGGGCCATGAGATCAGCGTCGCTGAGGCGCTCATCTGCCGCGACAGACAATTGGAGGACGAGGCCCTGCTAGTCCTCTCGCCGGACCTGCTGGCGATCGAAGCCCTGATCCGCGACGACGGCCGCTTTCCCACGCAGGTGCTTGCCATGGCGAGCATCCACGGTTGCTCCGGCATCTTTCCCTACGCGGCCGATCGCAGCTTGGTCGTGCGCGCTTTGAAGACGACCGGCGAAGAAGCCATCGCGTGGTATCTGAAAGTGCTGGCGACTTCGTCGGCCAGCGGTGTGTATATCCACGCGCTGTGGGGCGTCGATATTCCGTCCCGCATCCAGCTAACTGACGACCTCGCCCTGGTTCCGGTATCGGAGCTTCCCGAGAGTTGGCAAAGGACATCGTTGAATTTCAGGCCGCTGCACTGGGGCCCTGCCAGCATGTCCGGATTCGCTTGGATGAATCCTCCGACCACGGCGCTGGTGGCGCAGCACGTCCTCGATCCGCTGATCTTGGTCTTGGTTCAGCCGCCCGAACTGAACATGGACGCCACGACGCGCTTGATTCAGAAGGTCGACGATGCAACGCTGTGCCTGACGACGATTGGCCCCCGTGCGCCGTTGCTCGCAATGGCATGGTGGGAGTTCGACGACGCTGACATCAGGGACGCGGACAGGATGCGCAGCGGAAGTTTCGGCCAGTCGATCGAGATTGTTCCGCGGATCGGCCAAACCTTCCCCACGCTGGAAGCGGGCCTCGCCATCGAGATGGTGGGTGGGTTCCAGCGCATGGAGCCGAAATCGCAGGCGCGCGCGCGCCTCGCCCTGCAGCGCCTCGGGCAGGCTCTTCGCCGCCACGGCTTGGGCGACAAGGCGATCGAGCTCGCCATCGCCCTCGAGACCCTCACCGCGGACGGCGACGCAAACGAGGTGTCGCACAAGGTTAAAGTCCGGGCGACCAAGATCCTCGGCGGCGACGCCGCGGCTCGCGAGCGCAACGCGAAGCTCATCGCCGAGACCTACAACATCCGCAGCAAGCAGATGCACACGGGCTCGTTCGACGCATCGAAACCAAGGACAGTGGCAGGCGCGTCGCTCACGCCCGCGGAGATCCTGGAACAGACAGCATCGCTGTGCGCGGACCTCATCGTCGCCATGATCCGCCGCGGCTCCATTCCGACGTGGGCCGCATTCGACATTGACGCCGAGGCGGTGCACGCGAATCGGCATTGAATTGCCAGCCGGGGAGCCCGGAACTGGTCTAACATTTGGATACGCTTACGCGCATGTCGAGGGCACGAACCCGAGGCAGCCGTTCGCGGGCCCGACCGGGTCCGCTTCACGTTTGGCAGAGGAGCAGACGTTGACGATCCTTCAAGAGATCCACAAGTGGTCCCAGGCGCTGCCTCTTTGGCAGCAGGACGCGATCCGCAGGCTCTACGTCGAGCGAGAGCTCTCGGCCGCCGACCTCGACGACCTATTCGCGATGGCCAAGGCCGTCCACGGCATCGAAGACGCGGAGAAGCGCGAGGCCGTCAAGCTCGCCGCGGCGGAGGTCGCGGCGCCGCCTGTGCCGGACCGGCTCGTGCAGATCGTCGCCATCAAGAACTTGGTCAACGTCAACGCGCTGGCTGAGGGCCAGCGCCTGACCGTCGGGCAATCTGGCCTCACCGTCATCTACGGCGAGAACGGCGCCGGGAAGTCCGGCTACTCGCGCGTGTTGAAGAAGGCGTGCCGAGCCCGGAGCCAAGCCGAGGCGATCCTGCCGGACGCCCGCAAGGCCGCCGCAAATCCCGGGCCGCCGCGGGCGGAGTTCGACGTCATAGTGGACGGCTCGGAGAAGCCGCTCGCTTGGGTGGGCGGACAAGACACGCCCGAGGAGCTGTCGGAGATAGCGATCTTCGACTCGCATTGCGCGCGCGCCTACCTCGATAACGAGGGCGACTTCGCCTATGTCCCCTACGGCCTCGACATACTCGAGGGCTTGGTGAAGGCCTGCGGAGCCGTCAAGACGATGGCGACAAAGGCTATCGCTGCCAACAAACCCAACCTCGAGCCCTTCGTGGCGCTGGCCAGAACCGCCACCAACGTGGGACGGGTGCTGTCGGGGCTCTCGGCCGAGACGAAGGCCAAGGACATTGAGCACCTCGCGACGCTGGATGACGAGGAGCTCGCCAAGCTCGCCACGCTTAACAAGGCGCTCGCGGAGCAGGATCCTAAGCAAAAGGCCCAAGCGCTGCGCAATCGAGCAAGTCGCTTCACGGGGCTCGCGAACCGAATCGACTCGGCGCTCGCCGCGGTGGACGACGGCAAGGTCCAAACGCTGCGAGGGCTGGTGGCAAAGTCGAACCAGGCCAAGCAAGCCGCACTGATCGCCTCGAAGCAATTCAAGGAGACTCCCGGCCTGTTGCCGGGGACCGGCAGCGAGCCGTGGGAGGTGCTTTTCGAGGCCGCGCGAACCTACGCGGCGATTTCGCACCCCGGCCATGCGTTTCCGGGCCTGCCGGCCGACGCACCTTGCCCGCTCTGCCAACAGCCCCTCGGCGACGACGGCGTCGCCAAGCTGATCGCGTTCGACACTTTCATCCAGCAGGAAGCCGAGAAGGCTGCGAGGGCGGCGAAGGCGACTGCCAAGGAAGCGTATCTCGCCTTCCAGCACGCCGCCCTCGATCTCGGCATCGACGAGGCGCTGGGCAAGGAGTTGCAAGACGCGTTTCCCGAGACCTTCGGCGACTTCGCCGCGTTCCAGAAGGCGATGCAAGATCGCCGCGCCGCCGCGATGCAAGCGTCGGGCGCCGTCATCGCGTGGGCGTCGATCGCTGCGCTGCCCGCCTGCCCAAGCGGCGGGCTGCGCGACAAGGCCGAGGCCCTGTCGAAAGAGGCCAAGGCTCTCGAAGACGCCATGAACGTCAAGGCGCGTGCCGAGATGGTCTTCCAGCAGGCCCAGCTCGACGCGCGGGTGAAGCTCTCCGAAATCAAGAGCGCGGTGCTCGAGGCGCTCGATAGGCTCGTCCACAACGCGAAGCTCAAAGCCTGCGCGGACGCGATCGTCGTCACCGGCATCTCGCGCAAGTCGACCGACCTGTCGGAGAAGATGGCGACCCAAGAGGTGGTCGACGCCCTCAATGCGGAGCTCCGTGCGCTCAACGTCCACGAGCTGCAAGTGGCGATGAAGCCTGAGTCGCCCAGGGGCAAGACTCAATACAAGCTCCGGCTGCAATACCCGGGAGGCGGAACACCCTCGGCGATCCTGAGCGAAGGCGAGCAGCGCTCCATCGCGATTGCTTCGTTCCTTGCCGAGGTCAGGCTCGGGAAGGGCCTCGGCGGCGTGGTGTTCGACGACCCGGTCTCGTCCCTCGACCATCGCCGCCGATGGCACGTCGCGGCCCGCCTCGTCGAGGAGGCCAAGAGCCGCCAGGTCATCGTGTTCACCCACGACATCTACTTCCTCTGCATCATCCAGCAGCAAGCCGAGCTGGCGCACGCGACCATGTCAACGCAGTGCATCGGGCGCGGCCCCGCCGGGTTCGGCGTCCAAACCGAACGTTTGCCATTCGACACGATGAGCACGACGAAGCGCGTGAAGGAGCTGCGCCGAATGCACGAGGCCGTGGCGAAGGTACACAAGGCCAGCGACGAGGCCGAGGCAACACGCCTGACTCGCGAGGCCTACTCGCATCTGCGCATGGCGTGGGAACGCGGCGTCGAGGAAGTGTTGCTGCATGGCACCGTCACTCGCTTCGACGAGGGCGTCCATACGCAGAAACTTCGGGGAGTCGTGGTCGAGGACGAGGATTGCGACGCGGTCAACGCCGGCATGACCAAGAGCTCGAAATTCTCGGGTCACGACCCCGCCTGGGGTGCGCAGATTCCGACGCCGCACCCCGACGAGCTGCGCGACGACATCGCCTCGCTCGACGCTTGGCGCGCTTCGGTGGAGTCGAGGAAGGCGACCGTCGAGGCGCGCCGAAAGTGACACGGCAGCGCGAGTTCAAACCGAGATGCCATTCCATCATGGGCTGGGCGGGGACGAGCATGATGTCGGCTGCGACCCAGGCACGACCTGACCGCTCCCGGCTTCCGAACAGACCTGGGCGACCTTGCTGACGTTCAATTCACAGCCACCCCTCCGATGGAACTCGATCGCCGTTTTTCCGAGTGGACGGAAAAGGACTCACCTTCAGAATCCTTCCTTCTTTTCGCCGCTGATCGCAACTCGCTCGGGTGGCCCGACCTATTGAAGCGGCGCCGCGTTGTGGTGCTCGCCGAGGCCGGCAGCGGCAAATCGACGGAGTTCAAGAGCCAAGCGGACAAGCTCGCCGCAGCGGGATCGTTCGCCTTCCGGACGACGGTGCGCGGCGCGGCCGAGCGCGGCTTCGAGGCGTCCCTATCGGCGGCGCAGCGCGCCGAGCTAGCGCGATGGAAGGCCTCGACAGAAGGCGAAGCGGCGTGGTTCTTCCTCGACTCCGTCGACGAGGCCAAGGCGCGGGGCTGCGAACTCGAGAGCGCCTTGTCATCGGTAGGCGACGCGATCGCGGGCGCAGAGCGGCGCGCGCACGTCCTCCTCTCCGGCCGCCCCAGCGACTGGGAGTTCCGCAGGGATCTCGCGCTGCTCAACGAGCACTTGATGATCCCCGAAGAGCCGACGCCAGAAGCGCCCCTCGATCCGAACGTGCTCGTCGTCAACGCGGTCCGCGGCGTGAAGGCTCCGACGCGGCCCGACCCCGAAGGGCCTATCGTCGCGATCATGCGCGGCTTGGACGAAAGGCGAGTGGAGCTGTTCGCGGCCGCCGAGGGAATCTCTCCCACCGCCCCGTTCTTCCAAGCGCTGTGGCGGAAGAACCTGCTCAGCTTCGCGCGTCGCCCGCTGGACTTGCAATGGCTGGTGCAACACTGGCGCGCCAACGGCGATTTCGGGACTTTGCGCGAGATGATCGCGCTGAGCCTGAACGAGCGGCTCAAAGAGACGAACCCCAGCCTTTCGCGCGTGGACGACTTGGCACCCGGCGAATGCAACTCCGCCCTCGACCGAGTTGGCGCGGCCCTCGTGCTCGGGCGCTTCGATTCGATACTCGTGCCCGACGGTGGGGTCGACTTGGCGAGCTCCGACGATTCGCTGGACCTCGCGGACATCCTCGACGGCTGGTCGGGCGCGGGCCGGACGAGGCTGATCTCGCGCGCGGCGTTCGACCCGGCGCGCGCCGGGACCGTGAGGCTGCACAACGACAACGGAGGTATGGTCCGCACCTTCTTGGCGGCGAGATGGCTCGCGTCGCTGCTCGCGGCGAACTGCCCTCGATGGAAGGTTGCTGAGATCCTCTTCGCCGACATCTACGGCAGGCGCGTCGTGAGGCCGTCCATGCGCGAGACCGCCGCCTGGCTCTCGATCGACGACGCCGAGATCGCAAGGGAAGTCGTCGAGATCGATCCTTGGCTGCTGTTGGACAGCGCCGATCCGGGATCGCTTTCGGCGGACGTCCGGTCGCGCGCGCTGCGCGGCGCGATCCAAGCGCCTGAGTCGCGCAGGCGCGCGGGCCACTGGAACCACGACGCGCTCCGGCGCCTGGCCAAGGAGGACATGGCGGAGCCGATCCGCGCGCTCTGGACCGAATTCAAGGGCGAGCCAGCCGCGCGCCAGTTGCTCTTGCAGCTCGTGTGGCTTGGCAAGCTTACGGCGTGCGCCGACCTTGTCGTCGAGTCCTCGTTCGGCGCCTACGCCGACCGCATGACGCAAATGCTAAGCGCTCGCGCGATCCTGGCCGCCGGCTCGGACGCCGACAAGCGCCGCTACGGCGCGCATCTCGCGGAGCATATGGCCAGCATGGAGACGGAGGTCTTTTGGGACGGCGTGGGCGAGCTGTTTCCGCGCTGGTTCACCGTCTCCGAACTGATCGTCGCGATCGAGAACGCCGACATCCGCGCAAAGGCGAACGCCGAGCACCTCTCCCGCAACGGACGATCGTTGGCGGAGAAGCTGGAGACCGCGGCCGAGGCCCGAGCCCTGCTCTCGGCACTCGCGTCGATCGTGATCCCCGAGCTGCTCAGGGACGAAGCCCACCCGCTGCTGGACATGGCGGAAGCATGCGCGGCGAAGCTCCTGGAGCTCGATCCCGCCGCGGTTCCCGCGAAGGACGCCATCGACGTCTTCGTGGCTGGATCCATGATCGATCGCCGCAGGCACATGCCCGGGACGGGACGCTCCATCGCGCTGTTCGAGGCGCTCAACGCGACGCCGGCTCGGCGCCGCGCCGTGTTCTGGGCAGCGGCCGACGCCCTCTCCTCCGCCGCGGTCATGGGAGGGCGGCCGGTCACGAGCCCGGACCATTTGGAATTCTGCGGCATCCGCCTCGGCTACACGCCGGCGGACGCGAACTGGCTCGCGGGAGACACCCTCGCGCGGCGGCGCGAGGGCGACATCGAGCTGGCGGTCAACGCCGGCATGAGGATCTGGCGCGACCAAGGGCGGCCCCATGACGTCCTGGGGGCGTTCCAAGGGATCGCGAAGTCCAACGCCGTCGCGGCGTCCACTCTCGCCGCGTGGATCTTGCCACCCGCCCCTCGCCCGGAAGAGGAAGTCGCGCACGCGCATGTCGCGTCCATGATGGCCCGGCAAGAATCGGAGGCCAAGTCCGCCGCTGAGTCGTGGAAGGAGTTTGCCGACGCGTTGCGCGCCGATCCGCAGCAGCTCAGGTCATGCCGTCCGACCGACCAAGGCGGCGTCGACTCGCGCCTGTATCACTTGGCGCATCTGCTGGACACCTTGCACGGGACGCGGTCGAAATATTCGAACGCCGACCTGAGCCCCCTGGTCCCGCTCTTCGGGGGAGCCGTCGTCGCCGAATTCGCGTCGGCCCTGACTTCGCAATGGCGAAACTGGAAGCCGACGCTCCAAGTCGATCGTCCGCTTGAAACGCGCAACACTTTCAGCATGCAAGACCTGCTCGGCTTGACGGGCGTGTCCGTGGAGGCCGCGTCGACACCGGGCTGGCCGAACGAAATGTCGGACGACGACGCCGCGCTCGCGACGGCCTATGCGACTTTGGAGATCAACGGGCTCCCCGAGTGGCTGGGGCCGCTCTGCGACCGCAACCCGGACGCGGTCCGCCGCGTCTTGCTCCATTGCGTCGACGCGGAGTGGGCGCCGAACGCGCAAGAAGTCCGCAGGACCCTTCTCGACGATCTTCCGCGCTCCACGTCGTCGGCCTGTCGGCTGGTCGCTCCGGCGATCTTGGAGAAGATCGATTCCGCTCCGCCGGAATCGGCGAAGGTGCTCGACCCCGCGCTCAAAATCCTCGCGCGCGGACTCGACGACCGCGCGGCATTGGCTTCGCGGATGCTCGCGCGGTTTCGCGCCGAGGCGGACGTCGAGCTGCGCGCCCTCTATCTCGGCGCCGCGTTCGCCGCCAACGCCGCGGCTGCATCCGTCGAGTTCGACGCCACCCTGTCTTCGCTCGACGCCGCGCAGAGGAAGGCATTGGTCGAGATGGCGATGCCGCAGATTTTCGGAGGCGATTGGGCGAGCTCGGCGGCGGACGTTGACGCGTTCCCGATGCCCATCCTGCGTCGATTGGTCGACGTCGCGTACCGCGAGATCAGCACGGAGCAGGACATCGTCCGGGGCTCGGGACAGGTGTATTCGCCCGGGATCCGAGACCACGCCGAGACTGCCCGCAGCCGCGCGTTCAGGGCCCTCGTCGAACGCCCGGGAGCCGCCACCTTCGAGACCATCCAGTCGATGGCGACGTCGGGGCTTCCCATCGATCCGGCGTTCGCCGAGCGCCTGTTGGCGGATCGAGCAGCTGCCGATTCGGAAGGCTCGCCGTGGACGCCGGCGAGCGTGGCATCGTTCGAAAGGGACTTCACAGCGACTCCGCGCACTCCCCAGGACTTGCAGGCCTCGGCGATCAACCGCCTCGTCGACCTGCAACGTCGCCTGGACGGGGACGACGCCAATCAAGGGCCGGTGCTTGCCGCGCTGCCCAACGAGGCGGACGTGCAGAACTGGTTCTTGAACGAGTTCCGATCCGAACGGCGGCTCTCCTTCTCGATCGAGAGGGAGCCTCATGTCGCGAACGAAAAGGAGCCGGATCTTCGGATGCAGGCGCGCGCGACGACGGCCAAGCTCCCCATCGAGATCAAGGTGGCGGGCTCTTGGTCGCGCGTGCAGCTCGAGGCGGCGCTGACGGAGCAGCTAATGGGCCGGTATCTGCTCGACCGCGAGAACCGTTGGGGAATCCTGTTGATCGTCTGCCAAGCCAAGCGGCGCCGTGGTTGGCGGATGCCGGACGGATCCTATGCGCAGATCGCAGGAGTCGTGGAGCACCTGCGTCGCATGGCGCGGGAGATCGCCAGCAAGGACTCCGATGCCGCGCAGATGGCCATCCAACTGATCGATGTCTCCGCCTTCAAGGCCGAGGAAGAAGAAGACGAGCAGGAGTGAGAGCGGATCGCCGCATGTTGCGCACGCGCGTCGAAGGCGCGAGCCTCAGAGCTCGACGAGCGAGCCGCCCGAAGGCAGCTCGCTGACGTCATCGGCGCCGACTGCTCCATGCCGCGGCGATCCAGATCAAGGCCGTTCGTCACTGGGGCCAGCGACTTAGCGAACGATCGCCCGCGGCCTAGATTTACAGAGCCGTTCGAAGCGTTTTAAGGTAAGCGGACGGCCACGGCACCTTGACTCTAGCGGCGGTGGGGGAAACGAGCTCTCGGCTCTGTCGTTACCTCGCGCTATCACTTCGCGGATTTGGCATAGGCCTGCATTGCTTGCAAAGCGACTGCGTCCACCACATAAATCTGCAAGTCGTCGTCCGAAATCTCAATCTCAATGTCGAACCGATATTGTGAACGCATGAAGGCAGTCGGTGCCCCTTGGAAAATTGACGTCGATTCAACTGGGTCTGCAATGCCCTCGAATCGGAACTTAAATAGGCCTCCACGGTGAGCGAGGCCGAATGTCAGGGATGTGACGCGCCTCGTGTGGGGGCCCATGTCTACCGCCGCATAACCTCGGTACTCGTCAACCTGGCCAAGCCTCCCGTCAAGCAGTTCGACGAAAACTTCCTGCCCGGCTTGCTGTAGCAGGATCTCATGGAGCGTTGCGGGACGGGGGGCAAGGCTAAAATTCTCTCGAGCACCAAGAGCATCGTTTGACAACTCGAAGCCGCCTTGGCCGATATATGGCGAAATGACTACTCGGGTGTCACGCCCGTCAATCTTCAATTTGCAATTTGCAGGGGGTCGCGTCGACATATAGGGTGCACCGTTAGTTCCTCGCGGCATGAAGCCGTCGTGGGTGAACGACTGCTCTTTGGGCGGCAAGTGTTCGCTGACGATACCCGAAAGTCGGCTTGCCGGCTGCGAGCCGTCATCCGGTCAATGAAACGAAGACCGACGTTGATGCCGATAGGGTCGTCAGGAGGCCGACACCCAGCGATGCGGCATCAGCTCGTCGATGCGCCTGTTCGAATGCTTTGGCAGCCGAGTTAGCACGTCCTTGAGGTAGGCGAAGGGGTCGTGTCCGTGCATGCGCGCTGACTGCGCCAGGCTCATGACCGTGGCCGCGCGCCGGCCCGCGAGCTCGCTGCCCGCGAAGAGCCATGCCTTTCGACCCATTGCCCAGGGGCGCATCAGGTTCTCGAGGTGGTTGTTATGGCAGCTGACGTTGCCGTCTTCGAGGAAGCGCCCGAGCGGCTTCCAACGGATTAGGCTGTAGTCGATAGCCCCGGCGATGCCGCTGCCGTCTGGCACGCGTGCGCGCTCGCTGCGCAGCCATTCATGAAGCTTGTCCCAGTGTTCGCGGGTCTGGTCTTGGCGGATGGCCAAGCGTTCCGGCGAGGATAACGCTCTGGCTTGCTTCTCGATCCAGAAGATCCCGGCCATGCGCCGGATCGCTTCCTCGGCCACTGGGCTCTCGTGCCCGTTCTTGAGCAATTCCTCGAACTTGCGTCGTGCGTGTACAAGACAGCCAGCTTCGATACGGGTGCCGAGCTTGAAGACGGGCTCGTAGCCCTTGTAATCGTCGCACACGATCGTGCCATTCCAGTTGTCGAGGAACGCCACGGGGTACTTCGCGCCGCGGCCGACGCAGAAGTCGTAGACAACGCCGCGCAACCCGTCGAACTCGCTTCGGGCGTACCCCCAGATGTAGGCCTTCTTCGTCTTGCCTGCGCCCGGATCGAGCATCGGCACCGGCGTTTCGTCGGCGTGAAGCACAGCCGAGCCCAAGACGAAGGCCTTGTGCGCTTCGCCCAGCGGTTCGAGTTCCGCGCCGCCGGCGCCAGCCCAGGAGGCCAGCGTCGTGCGCGGTGTATGTACGCCCGAACGCGCGTTGATCGTCTCTTGTCGGTAGTACGGGATGTGGTCAACGAAGCGGCTGACCAGCACGTGTGCGACCAGGCCGAGTGCGGGCAGCCCCTTGTCGATCAACTGCGGATCGACCGGCTCCTGGGTCAACGTCTGACAGCACTTGCAAGCCCACTTGCCGCGAATGTGACGATGCGCGAAGAATTCGGCCGGCACGATGTCCAGCCGCTCGCTTACGTCCTCGCCGATGCGCACCATCTGGCGCCCGCACCCGGCCGCCGGACAGGTCGTGTTCTCGGGCTCGTGCAGATGCTCGACACGGCGCAGGTTCTCGGGAATCGGCTGGCGGCGCGGCTGGCGCTTGGCTCGCGTCTCGCCAGCGGGTGGCGCAGGCGTCTTGGCATTGCGAAGGGCATCGATGCGTGCCTGAAGAGCGGCTTCGTCCTCGGCCAGAGCCTCTTCAAACAGACGTCGCTGGTCGGCCGTCATCGCTTCGGTCTTGGCCCCGAACTTGAGGCGCTTCAGCCGCGCAAGCTCGAAGATGAGCTTCTGAAGCTTGGCATCCTTGAACTTGATCTGCTCGTCGCGCTCGGAGAGCTGTCTATTGTGCTCTGCGTCGATCGTGGCAACGCGCTCGATCAGCAGCGCCGCGAGGCGGCTGGCGGCAGCAGCATCGAGTCCTTGCAGGTCTTCGGTCTTGAGGTGACGCACGTCAAGCATGGACACCGATTGTGCGCAGCCTCGCCGCTCGGGGCAAGAGCGTGCAATGGGACGTTGCCACTGCAACGTCTACATGCGTGAGATGACCTGCGACTGCGGCAACCGCTGCCAGGGCAGACCGACTACAAGCGCGTCGAACTGCTGCTGCGTCAACGTGAGCGCCGCGGCGCCGTCATCCGTCGACTTCGCCCAGACAAAGCTGCCCGTGTTCAATCGGCGCGCGCAGCACCAGACGCCGAAGCCATCATGCACGAGTAGCTTCACCCGGCTCGCCCGCGCGTTGGCAAACAGGTACCCGTGGTGCGCGCGCGCCTCACCGAACACGTGCACGACGCGTGCGAGCAATCGCTCGGCGCCGGCGCGCATGTCCATCGGCTCAGTCGATAGCCATAGCACGTCGATGCGGATCAGCGCAGAATCTCCCGCGCCCAGGTCGCGCAATGCGACGCCGCGCTCAGCGGCCATGTGGCCTTCATCGTCAGCGGGCCGCGACGCAGCTCGATCTCGATCGTTGCTTCACTCGTCGACGACGCCACCGTGACCGGCACGAACGGCATCGCCTCGATCCTCGGGGCCGCGGCCGCGCTCGCCGTCATCAGGGCATCGGTTACGGCCTGCCGCCGCTCACGCTCGAGCCGACGCCAGCCATGCACGAGATTGGCGTTGACGCCGTGCGCCAGCGCCACCTGGGCCACCGAAGCGCCAGGTCGCTCACACTCGACCAGGATCTGGGCCTTCAGTTCTGGGCTTCGTTCCTGCCGCTTCCTCTTGGGCTCCGTAGTCATCATGTCCATCAGCGTTGCTCGTGGACGTTATCGTTACGGAGTCAGGCAACGGGTTCAAGATGCCGTGGCTGGTCGCTTACGTTTTAAGAAGCGGTGTGTCTGCTATCCAGCGCGCACTTTTAACCTTCGTGCGCTCGGCCGGGGTTGGGCGGGTGTCGCTGGCGGCGTCGCTTGCACCGCCGTCAACGGACTGACGATGTCAAGCCATTCTGTAATCGCCCGCTGAGGGCGGCTGCGACCATCGCGGCGAATGTCGTAGACCTCACGCTTGCGCAGTTGCACTCGGCAAACCGTGAAAGCGCTCGATTCGGCTCGGCTGTTGTCAGTGAATATCGAAGCGTCGGCGACATCGGAAGCTTGGCGGATCGCGTTCTGGGTACGAGGGAAGCGCTCCAGCAAGCGGTTGATTTCAACCGCGTGGCCGCCTTGGGCCACACGCGTCGACACTCGTGCAATCGAAAGTTGGGCGTTGGACAGGCCGACAAAGAATAGCAACACGAAGTACCCTGCGCTCTGCATCTGTCGAATGAGGTCGATCTTCGATTCGACAGAACCGTCGGGATTGACGTGCCAATGCGAGAAGACCGTCTCCATGGCAAACGGCACACCGCGAAACATTGCCTGAGCCACGAACGACTCGACGCCTTTCTGTGCGACCTTCATCCAGTTTTCGTCAGTGTCACGCAGCGTCTGCGCCCACGACGGCAGTATGTTTCCACCAACTGACTCGGGAAGCACCGACAGCATCATGCGGTCGGCGTTGACGAGTGGGATCTGGAACGCGGACGAAAGGTGTTTCAGCCACATCGTCGACTTGCCCGAGCCATTGTGGCCCGCAAGGATCACCGCAAGAGGCTTTTTGGACCGACGCTGTTCGAGTTCGACCTGCGCGACGGCCGCAGCAAGCGTCGTATTCGTCACTTGCCCGATGCCTTGAACTTCCCTTCGACGAAGGTTCCCCTCGCCGAGACCCCTTTGAGTTCACGGATAAGAACCTGCGGGTTGTGCGGATCCACCCGATAGCGCGGGGCTGATTCACCGCTGGACTTGGCAAAGCCCGGTTTGACGATCTTGCTCACTGCACGCGAGAGCGCGGCTTGACCCGTACCTACGTTGCGCCGCTTCTCGCTAAGGCTGAGGGTGGTATCACGGACTTCGACGGAGCCAAAACGCACCGTCCCCTCGGAAGTGCCGGAAGCGGATCCGAGCTTGATGATCACGTCGTCCCGACGCGTCGATGGCGGCTTCGCCTTCGTCTTGACTGGCGGCATGGCTGTTTTAGAACTTTCCGGTAGCAATGAGCTTCTGTGCTCGTTCAATGCGGCTCTTCAGGCTGTTCTGGAACGAAGGATCCTTTCGCCGGGTATCAATGTGCTGTGCGATGGCGGCGCGTATCACTTCCGACACCGGAGCGTCCTCGACGTTGGCAACGGTCTCCAGAGCCTCAGCTTGCTCTGCAGAAAGACGGATGGTCATCGACTTCATAGCTTTCATGCACAGATTATTGCGCAACCAGCCACGGTTGCAAGCCATGTTGCAATTGAGGTATCATGATACCAAGCAACCAAGGAGCCGTGATGACTGACTCACCAACCAACCCAACCGCCAAAGCCGAGAGCCTCCCTGATGAGCATTCGGCGCATGGCGACCCGGGTCGGACGGAGCATCCGTCAGGCCGCGAGCATGAGCATCGACACGAGAGCGGCCACGAGCAGCACGGCCATCATGAGCCTGGGCCGGAACACAGCGATGCGCATCATCATCACGGCCACCCGCCCGAGCTTCCACCCCATGCCCACGAGGTGGTCATCCAGATCGACCGAGCGCCTTACAGGGAAATTGCGCGGGACGTGACCGGCGCCGAAATTCGCCGAATCCCGGTTCCGCACATCCCACCTGATCGTGATCTGTTCGAGGTCGTCCCTGGCGCACCGGATCGAAAAGTGCTGGATGACACCATCATTCGCCTGCGGGAGGGGCAGCGATTCTTCACGGCGCCGGGTCAGATCAATCCGGGCTCAGGCCAGTCGAAGAGGTGATGAGATGTCTTTGCCGAGTGCCGATCTCCAGTTCCTGCAGGAGCGATCGATTCCGCACGCCGTGAGCGTTGAGGCAGGCATGATCTGCGTCTTGCTACCCGGCTTCGCGCTGCCGCAAGGGTGCAACACCACCCAGTCCGATCTTCTGTTGCGGCTAGCACCCGGCTTTCCGGACATCCAGCCCGACATGTGGTGGTTCGACCCGCCGGTCAAGAAAGTCACAGGTGCCGACTTTCTTAACACCGAGGCCCGCGAGAGCCATCTGGGTCGCAATTGGCAGCGCTGGTCCAGGCATCTCCAACCCGGCCAGTGGAAATCCGGTATCGATCGGCTCGAAAATTACGTCGCGCTGATCCGTTCGGAGATTGCCCGCTGCGCCCAGGTGGTGGCATGACCTGCACGCTGGTTCTTACCGACGCGCTGGCCGAAGAGATCCGCCACGCCGCCAACGATCCGCTGGAGACCGCGGGAGTGTTGCTTGCATCGCTTCGCGACACTGGCCAGGGATCCATGAAGTTAATCGGGCGCAAGATCAAATGGGTGCCACCGTACGCCTATCGAGTGCGCCACCCCGATGCCCTGTCCATCGGATCCGACGGTTACGTGCCGGCGTTGCAAGAGGCCGAGGCGATCGGGGCTTGCGCGATCTGGTTCCACACGCATCCGTCGCTGATCGGCATCCCGCTGCCTAGCCGGCATGACGACGTCGTGGATGGACAACTGGGCGATCTGTTCCGACTGCGCACTGGTTCCGAGGCCTACGCTTCGGCCATCTTTTCGCCTGCCGGCCACGGCATGACGTTCAGTGGCTTCGTCGAGAAGGATGGCGCGCGAATCGAAATCGATCGACTGGTCTCGGTAGGAGACAAGTTTCGTTTCATCGAGTCCTACAGACGTCGGCCCGCGCAGGTTCCCGCCGAGTTCGATCGAAGCGTCCGGGCCTTCGGTGGCGACATCCAACGCGCCATCGGCAGTTTGCGATTCGCGATTGTCGGCAATGGTGGGACAGGTTCATCTGTCGCGGAGCAACTCGTTCGCCTCGGCGCCCGCGAGCTGGTGCTGCTCGATCCCGACACACTGGAGACGACTAACCTAACGCGTGTCTATGGATCAACACGTGCCGATGTAGGGCGTCCCAAGGCGCAAGTACTCAAGGAACACTTGCTGCGGATCGCACCGGATCTAACGTGCGAGGCCTACCAGGAGACTATCCTTGACGAGCAGGCCGCGCGCCGACTGATCGGCTGCGACATCGTCTTCGGCTGCACCGACGATAACGCCGGCCGGATCGTCCTGTCGCGTCTAGCGAGCCAGTTCCTAATCCCGGTCTTCGATTGCGGCGTGCTGCTCTCGACGAACGCCGCGGGCCTCCTAGCCGGCATTGATGGACGAATAACGACGTTGTGCCCTGGTACCGCTTGCCTCGTCTGCCGCGGCAGGATAGACATGCAACGCGCTGCCGCCGAGCAACTAAGTGCTGCCGAACAGCAACGCCTGGCAGCCGAAGGCTATGCGCCGGCCCTCGGACGGGTCGAGCCCGCAGTAGTGACCTTCACCACTAGCGTGGCGGCTCAGGCCGTGGCTGAACTGATCGAACGCTTCGTTGGATATGGCCCCCTGCCACGCCCCAGCGAGGTTTTGTTGCGCGCCCACGACCGAGAGATCTCCACCAACATCGTCGAACCGAACCAAGGACATTACTGCGATCCGGCCGCGGGTCTGTTGGGCGCAGCCGCGATCAACCCTTTCCTGGATCTGGCATGGCGTTGAATTCGATCGCCTGGTGGCAGTGGCTGCCCGTGTGGCCTTGGCGGATCGTCTCGACTTTCGATGCGGCCGATGAGATTCCTGAATCGCTGCCGCGCAATGGCGTCGCGCTCGTGGCGTCGCACGATATCCTGAAGTGGTTGGTCTTCGATTGTCCTTGCCGCTCGGGTCATCGCATGATGCTGCCCTTACAGGGGCGTCCGCGGTGGACCTTCGATGCGCCGCAACGCCTATCGGTGTCGCCGAGCGTGGACTATCGCGGCGCCGACAGACGGTGTCACTACATCATTCGAAAGGGGAGGATCACGTGGGCGTGAACGAATCTACTGACGAGAGCCGGGCGGACAGTGGCATTGAGGCGAACTCCGCGGGGCCGACGACGGGAAGTCACGAGCCCTCCGACAAAGCTTCTTCCACAGCCACTCAATCGGATACCGAGAACGGGGCGCCAACGACGACAACAACGCCGACCACCGCCCAGACGCTGCGCCGCACGGGAACCAAGACGCCGTTGTTCCACGCGATGCATGCCGCGCGCTACCAGCGGCAGGCGATCATCCGGCAAATCCAGGATGAAATCACTGAACGCAAATTGATCTGCTACGTGGCTGGGTCGAACGCCCAGATTTCGCGGGACGACGTCCTGGGCTTTAACGACTTGCTGCACAACATCGACAAGGGCGCAGATCTGGACCTGCTGTTGCACACGCCTGGCGGAGACATCGACGCGGCCGAGAAGCTGATCTCGATGATCCGGACCCGTGTCGGCACGGGATACCTGCGCGTCATCGTGGCCGATTTCGCCAAGAGCTCGGGCACGCTTATCGCCATCGGTGCCGATGAGATCCTGATGAGCGACCCCTCGGAACTGGGTCCGATTGATCCACAGATCACGCTGAATGACGTGCGTTTTACGGGGCATTTCCGCCACCCTTTCCGGGCGAAACCCGCCACCGCCTACGCCGGAAGGCCGCCACGCGTTCCGGGCGAAACCGGCCAGCATTTCCGGGCGAAACCGGCCGGCTAGAACAATTTGAAAGCCGCCGGCGAAACCGGCGCAAAGGCGCCACCGGTTCCGATTGAAACCAGCCAGTCGTACCGAGCAATCCGGCCACCCGTTCCGACCGAAAGCCGCAGCCCATTCCGGTCGAAAGCCGCCACCTATTCCGACCGAAAGCCGCCATCTGGGTGGAGCGGAGACCGCTGAACTGACGCCCTCAGCGCGGGGGGGGGCAGCAAGATGCATATTCAGGCTCAAGTTGGCCTGCAGCGACGAGAGAGGCGTGCTGAATGTGCGGCCGCTTCAGAACCGCCGCTCATCCTGACTGACGTCTGCGCCTAGGGATGCCCGGCCACTCACTCGTCCGGTTTACCGTCGCTCCCCGTGCGCATCGACTTACCTTTGAGGTCGAACTTCACCGCTCGCGACAGGACCCGATCCAGAAAGGCGTCGGCGATAGTAGGATTGCCTGATGCCCCCTCGCCAGGCACCCCGGGGCCGGCGCCAGCTAGCCACTTATGCCAGTCTGCGGTCGGAAGCTGACTGATGAGGATCGTGGAGGCGTTGTTGTGACGCGCCTCGATCACCTCAAATAGGTCGGAACGGTTTTCTGCCTTGAGCGGTTTTAGGCCCAGATCATCAAGGATAAGGAGTTCCCATTTCCCCAAGGCCTTGATTTGAGAATTGAAGGTACGGTCGATATGTCCAGTGCCAAGAGTTTCGAGCAGCAACGGAATCCGCTGATAGTGAGTCCTCTTTCCCAGACAACATGCCTGATGGCCGAGCGCACATGCCAACCACGTTTTGCCGCTGCCGGTCGGGCCGGTGAAGATTGCGTTGAGCTTCGACGTGATCCATGAACCTGTTCTCATTGAAGCCATCTGCGATTGTTCAAACCCGCGACTTGTGGAGTAACGAATATCTTCCATGCAGGCGGTCTCACGCAAGTGCGCCAATGATAGAAGCCGTTTCAATCGCTTGTCGTCTCGAAACGTCGTCTCGCGGTCAACAATCATGCCGAACCGCTCCTCGAAGGATAGACCTGCATAACTCGCGGCGTTCAACTGCTGATCAAACTCATTCGCCATGCCGAAAAGCTTGAGTTGATCTAGCTTTTTCATTGTTGCGTTGTTCATCATTGCGGTTGCCCTTGTCAGTAATCGAGTTGCCGGTGGTAGTCACTCATATTCCTTGCCGCCACGAATGTTTTTGTGGGTGAAATCGGCTTCTTGGCCTTCGTCTGCCTTATGATTGCGATTTACGAGAATCGAATTTATATGTTCGATACGAAAAGCGCCAATCTCAAGCGCGTGAATACATGCAGCGTCTAGAACCGATTGGCCGTATTGCTCGGCCAGTTTTTTCATACTGCCCATAAAGCGGTATTTCTGCTCCCGGCTTCGTAGTGATTTGAAACTGGCAATGAGCAGGGCCTTTGTTGATTGACCGATACTCTCTGCCCATTCAAACGCTCGTTCATCGCTGAAATCGCTGATGTAACGGTGCGACGGCGGCTGGTGTTCCGGAAGGACTTTTGGATCGCCTGGAATCGTGACGCGCTGGTGGGTGCAAACTCTGCGGCCGTTGAAACTGACCTCGATGACACGCAGAGTTATTCTGAGATCTACTTCTTCTCGGGCCAAAGTATGTGGTACCGAATACCATTGCCCTTCGTGTTCGAATTGATAATTCAACCCAATTCGAACGCGCCTGAATTCCGCATATTCAAAGGGCGTCATCGGCAACGGACGAAGTGCGGGACGATCAATCGAATCAAGTAGCCCTTGACGAGTAGCATCGAACTTGGCGAATTTCGCGGAGTTCAGCTTCTTGACTTCGTCTTGGACGGCAGAATTTGCCTCTTCAAGCGAAGTAAACTTCCTGTGGCGAAGTTTGTAGAGCACCTTTCGCGTGACGATTAGTACGGAGTTTTCAACGCTGCCTTTATCTCGAGGAGTGTATGCTCTAGCCGGTACCACCATCGTGTCGTAGTGGTCGGCGAAGTTCTGATATATGGCGTTTATGACCGGTTCGCGAAGATGCGCCTTTGTCACCCCACTTTTGAGGTTGTCACAAACCACCACGTCCGTGACTCCGCCGAAGTTCTCGAACATCCGCACATGTGCGGCGATCCAATCCGGGATTGTTTGTGACCAGATCGCCTCGCCGTAGATATATTGGGAGGCAGGAAGGACTCCGACAAATATTTGCGCTTTCCTCGGTTGTTCCGAATCTGGCAGATATATCTTTAGAGTGCTACCTGTAAAATCAACTTGTGTCTGCGCGCCTGCTACGTGTGTATGTCGCAGATAGACATCGATCTTCGCAACGTAGCGACCATAGAGCTCGGTGAATCGACTCAGTTTCAAGCCGTCAGGATTCTCTTCAAGGTACTTCTCGTGCTGCGCCTTGATGGTCGCGCCTTTACCCTTCTCGCGCATCTCAATGTGGACCAGCCCGAAGTCCGGCATCGGGCGCTCACTGCGTATCGCGTGTGTCGAGGGGAAAAGACGTGCCTCGAGGCCCGCGTCATCCAGCAACTCATCGAGCGGCCAACTCAGGCCGGCGGCCTTGAAACGCTTCACGTAAGAGTCAATCGCATCACGCCCGACGCCAATGCTCTCTTCGATTCGACGATAGCTCGCGCCTTGCTCGAGCGCGAGCCGGAGCACTTGGCGTATCTTCCTCATGGGCAGTCTCCGATTCGGCATTGGAGCCAGGCCTGTCGGCCATCGCTAGCGCCGAGTTGCACGAGCAACCCCTTCGGCACCGTTGCTGAGGCGAGCGCGACCACAGGCTCTTGACGAGCCGCATTTCGGAGGAGCAGACTATGGGATAGGTACAGTCCTGCTCTTTTGTCGCGCATGATCTGGAATGGCCGGCGGTGGTACGCCGGCCATTTCGCCATTTGAGGCTACGGCGAACTTGGCCTACCTTCACGTCATGGGAGGCTCCTCTGCGTCGGGAGACACGGGGGGCCGGCGAAGCGGCCGAGGGGCATGTGCATATCGACCAGGCCAAATCCGGTCGACTTCCCGCCCAAGGACTGCGCCAATGAAATTGGCGACCGCGTGAGAAGTCACTCGCGAATGGATGACGTTGCCGACAACCGCCTTGCTAACGCCGAGCTCCGCGGCGATCCGCACTTGCGTCCACCCCTTGCGGCGCAGCAAGTAGCTGATGCGATCTGGATCCATGCCTGATGACACCCATGCTGTTAGAGAGTAGAGTATCTTTAACTCAATTGAATAGGTTTGCTCGCTATAGCGAGCATAGTAAATCTAATGAGTGATTTTTTGCAAATTTCTGTCGAGGCGCCGCTCACGGAAGGTCGATCAACCGGCGACGACGGCTTCACGCACAGACTGGAACGACTGCTTCAGCTCGCAGGCGTGAATCAGAGCCAATTTGCGAAGCGCATGCGCATCTCCTCTGGCTTCGTGAGCGACGTACTTCGAGGCGCGAAACAACCAGGGAAGTTGTTCTTCGTAGCTATCCAGCAGGAGTTCAATGTCTCGCTCGACTGGTTGATCTCCGGGAAGGGGACGCCTTCAGGCGATACCCCAATCCGTATGAGCTTGATGCACACAATTCGCCTGCACGTTGCGCTGGCGAGGTCTGCATTTCAGGATCGGAATCCCCAAGCGAAGGCTCTTCTGCGATTGGTACAGGACGAGCGACTCACGAGGCTCGAGGACCATGAGGCGTTGACGGAGTTGCTCCGGAGCATCCCAGACGATCCTCGAGACTTTGGGCTCGTTCTTGAGCTGTACAACAGCCACGTCTTCACGAGCGATCCAACAGAGCAACGGCGAAACCTGCTTCGAGGAGCCGTCGCCCATTTTGAACGGCACTTTCCCGAGACTGCAACTAGTGCTTTTGGCCTTCAGCCAAGCGGCGCCGGAGTCAATCAGACAAACAGCGGCGCGTACCAGAAGATTGCTGGGCGAGACTTCAACGAGCACTGAGTTTGGAGGGACGAACGATGGATCAACAGAACTCTGGAGAGCATCAACGTATCGCCGGACGTGACTACAACGAGTCCACGGTCGTGACTTCCCTGCGTCTCTATGTCACGACAAGATCGTCCGAGAAACTCGACGCAGAAAGCCTCGACAACGAAAGACTCTTTCGCTATCGCTTCGGCATCGACGTCGGTCGCGAAGCTCGTAGCGACGTTCTGCAGATCAAGGCAGCGGGGCGATATACAGACCGGCAAATCAGATGGCTGATCCGCTCGGGTCAACTGAAGTCGAATCAGACTGGCAGCAAATTGCGCAACCGCAGTTTGATGATGTTGATCGCGGGCGTATTTTTCTCTGCGGTCGCAGCGCTGTTCTTCGCGTCAATCATCGCGCAAATTCACTACTCTAAGCATGCTTCTGATTTGCTACGTCTAGCTGGTATCGCGATCGCTCTGTGGTGCTGGTATGCCTCCACGCGGTTCTTCTGGAATTTGTTCATGGGCCCATGGTTTTGGACTCGACCTGCCGCGTGATCCCGCGTCGAACTCACGCCAGCCGGCCCGAACGAGGTTCATTCAACTGAGCCTCTGAGGACATTCACTAGGTGATCTGACCATCTATGAAGGGACCTCGGGGCACCGTCGAGCTCTTGCGGGTCGATGCGTTCGGCGCGTGGACCGGCAAGAAGCCCATCGAGCGGGCCAGGTCGATGGCACGCCTGTCCACTCACGGTGCACAGCTTGGCGCCTCCGTGACAGTCCCGCCGGAGCTCGCGTCAAGGCGCTCAGGAATCCTCGCGAACAGCGCTTCCACGTCGACACCCAGCGCCACGGCCAATCGGTCGATGTTGTCGATCGACACGTTGCGGCGAGCCTGCTCGATGGATCCGACGTAAGACCGGTCCAACCCGGAAAGCGACGCGAGTTTGGCTTGCGTGAGGTCACGGGCGTGACGCAGGTTGATCACGTTAACTGCTACGCGCACGCGCGAAGTCTGGATCACGACTTGCTCGCTTCGGCGGCCTCGAGCAACTGGCGCTCACGCTCTGCAAGCGCTGCGAGTACTTCGTGAATCTCCAAAGAGACTTTGGCCATCACCGCAGCCGCCTCCCTCTGGTTCGGGGTCTTGCAGTAGCCCAGTGTCAGCACAGTCAACGGGTGCAGGCGCATCACGGCCGCCAGTTGGTCGATCTTCGTGATCGTCGGCGTTTTGGCGCCTCGTTCGATCTCGCTCACATAGGTTCGGCCGCTGACTGCTACGAACTCTTCTTGCGACAAGTTCCGTGACAGTCGCGCAGCGCGAATGCCTCTTGCGATTGACGAACGAATGATTTTCATGGGGGCGACGAGGTGGCATTTCCTCACGTCGCAGCCAATAGCACCACACGCTATAGCGTGAGTGCCATGCCTCCCCAAGTAGAACTCAGTGGCGCTGACGCCAGTCACTGCTGGACATCGACTGCCCCACTCTCCGGCGCACCGGAATGGACGCACGACGTTGCCAACCGAGGCCCATGCCAGCGCCCAACGGTTGATGACCCCGATTCTTGTTGCGCGCCCGCGAACACTGTCGCGTCACGTGGTCGCCGTCTGCGGATGCCAGTCTTTCTTGGCAAACCCTCACGGCCGATCGGGAGCCAACCAGTCGTCCAGACGGTGGAGCCGCGCGGCGATGTCGGCATCTTCCGCCCACCCCGCCAGCGGAAAGTGCCTCATCGTGTACAGCAGGTGATGTCGGGTCTCTTCGGTTCCTGCGCCGACCGAGCGCACTTTCTCGAACAGCGCTCTGGCGTTCTCGATGCTACGGCCTGCGTTGGCGGGAAATGGGCTCGACGAGTTGGTCAACAGGTCGAGCAACGTTCCGCTGCTCGGATAGGAGACAGCCAATTGCCGGGCCACGAGCTTCAAGTCCTCAGGGATCGTCGCATCTTGCTGGAGGCGTGCAAGGAGATCGGCACCCCAGCCGATTGACCGCATACGCTCCCGTGGCGTTGTCACTGCGACATTTCCTCGAAGAGATGGAATGCAAACGAATCCGGGTTGAGCTTGAACATCTTCGACACTCTCGCGAGTTCCTGCCCCTTGGCGTCCGCCTGCGTCTCGGGATTCCGGGCGGCACACCCCCCCACATCGTGGTCGAAGCGGAAGCCGCAATCGACGACCAGTAGCCGGTGGTCTTGACTGACACGTGCAAACTGCAGTGGGTTGCAGAAGGTCTCATTGAAGAAGTCTCGCACTGACAATTCGATGCCACGCGTGCGCAGTGCATCGCACACATCGACGTGCAGGTCGTAGCTGCGCTTCTCGTACGGAGCGATCAAATCCGCCGACGAGACGCCCATGAGGGTTCCATCGGCGCGAGCTTGCGAGATCAGCGTGCCAGCATCGAGATCCAACAGCAACCGCTTGGTGAACGTCGTTCCAGGCAGGTTCGTGAGCGCGATCTTCCAGATAGACACGTACAGCATCAGGGGTCACCTCCTCAAGCGGACATCATCGCCTTGCCGATGGCGGCGATCTGGCTATCGATGCACACTGAGCTGGGCACCGTGACACCATCAACGCCGCAAAACGACGATCCATCTGCCGCCTTGAAGACGATCACCTCTGCATCGTCGGCCGCGGTGTCTTTGCCCCGCCAGATCTCGACGACTTGGCGCACGCTCAAGGCTGGCCTGCCATCGACGATTTCGCTCTTGACGTGCTGCAAGGCATGAAGCTGGGTCGACATCTTCGAGCTCTCAAGGAAGTGCACGAGGTCCGAATCCCAGCACAGGACGAGCGTGCGCGGTTCCGGCGTCGAGAACGTGTCCGCCGAGGCCAACGCCACGAACAGGCACGTTCCCAGGCTCTCGATGAGGCGCCATGTCGAGCCGGCAGGTAGGCCCAGCTCTGGCGGCAGCGCCAGTTCCGAGCCAGGCGGGGTCACCAGCAACGGCAACCCCATCATGCGTCCAACCGGCGCCTGGGCACTCGGGAGCGCGTCTTGGCGATGAATTGACGTCGCGTCAAGCCATTGGCCGCCTCCATGAAGTACCCCGAGTGTTCCTGGCCGTCGTCAGCGACCATCAGGACGCACTCGGAATCGTCGCTCGGATCGGTGGCTTCCCAGACCTCGGAAATGTCCTTGGCGACCCAACGGTACAGGCGCCCAACGCGTTGCGGCGCGACGAATAGAAGCGACTCGAGTTGACCGGGCGAAGTCTTGAGCGCCCCAACCACATCTGTATCCCATGCCAGAAGGAAGGTTTCGGCCACGGGCTCGGGCTCGGGCATGCGGATAGTCAGAACGAACCACGCGGCATGGGTCGACAGCGACATCGCACGGGCATAGAAGGCTCCGGGGGGTGCCAGTGGCTCAGGGACATGGAATCGGAATTCAGGCATCGAAACGAACATGGAGTCAGGGGTGCGCGGCCGTGCGGTCGCGTCGTTACAGTTTGGGAGTCCGCCATTTTGCTGCCACGAAAATGCTATTCAAAGTCCGCATACTCGCCGAAAGCGGTAGACAGAATATCCTCGGATACAGATTGTGAATATGGGCCGCAACAGATTAACGTTGAGGGTTCGATGAAAGCTCGCATGCTCAAGTCCCTACGTACCCAACAAAACAAGATCTTCCTCACAGCGCTGCGCGACCGCCGCGAAGCCCTCGGCCTTCGCCAAGCCGATCTGGCGAAACGCCTGGGAGAGACGCAAGCGACTGTCAGCCGGGTGGAAAACGGCGAGCGGCGGCTGGACGTGATCGAGCTGCGGGCATGGCTTCGAGCACTTCGGGTCGGATTCGTCCCGTTCCTGCGCCAGCTTGATCGCACACTCAACGATCGTGCATTTCCTGAGTTCCGCATTCCGAAGGCCGAGGCACCGAAACGTGCCTCTCGCGTATCGCGATAGATCGAACGAGAATACCCAACCGATATTCACGCAACCGCTCGCGTCATGGGAAGACGAGTCATTGCGCTCGACGCCGATGGTGTCTTGCTGGACTACAGCGCCGCCTACGCCAAGGCGTGGGAACGCGCCTTCGATTGGCATCCGGTCGAGCGCGATTCGTCTGCGTACTGGCCAATGGACCGCTGGGGTGTCGAACGGCTAGCCGGCGAGCCATTGGAGCGATTTCGAGCCTGTTTTGACACCCAGTTCTGGTCCACGATCCCCGCCATCCCTGGCGCGATCGAGGGCTGCCACGCGCTGCACGACGCGGGGTTCACGCTCGTCTGCGTGTCCGCGCTGGAGTTTCGCCACAAGGCTGCGCGCCTAAAGAACTTGCGTTCCCATGGCTTTCCCATCGAGCGCGTCGTTGCCACAGGACCTACTGCGTCGGCGACCAGTCCAAAAGCCTCTGCGTTGGCAGAGTTGAATCCGGAGGCCTTCGTTGACGACTATCTGCCTTACCTTCTAGGCCTGAAAGCCAGCATCCACACCGCGCTTGTGCTGCGGCAGCCTATGGGCTCACCAAACGTCGGCCCTGAACTGGCTTCGGTCAGTTCGCGTCACGCTGACTTGCGGGCCTTCGCGCATTGGTGGCTGACATCCGTTCTTCCCAGCTGAGAGGCTGCCGAAGGGCCTGATGAACGGCACCTGGAGCACGCAGCACTTTGCCGGGCTGGTAACACGGTCAGGCGATGTCCTTGCCAAAAGTGAACCCGGTGTCGACAAGACCTATAGGCCTCTGCGAAGGCCGCTAGGCGCGGCATCAACCAGATGCGTGCGAAGCTCGGCGGTCGAATGCAGTGCAGGTTTTTGCGCACGCCTTTGCGCGCGTTGTCGGGGGCTGCGCCTACGCTGCCAGCATCACGCTTGTCGTCGCCGAAGCTTCTGCGCGTGCCAGCGATGCGGCTGAAAACATTCAAGCCATCAACCGCAGATACTGGCGTCGCCTTGGTAGCCGGGTTCCGTTCCGGCCAAGCGTAGCTATGCGTTCTGCGCAGCCCCGGCCATCAGCACGAAATGGCTGCGCTCCGCGCTCGCAATCGTGAGCGACGGTTGGTCGTTCCTCAGGGCCACGGCACGCCCGCTGGGGAGCTGCGCCGCTCCAAGACTTATGGCGCCATCGACGGCGTAGAGCCACGCCCCCCAACCGACGGGCACCGGAATATCGATCGTCGAGCCGGGTTCGAGATAGCCATCGAGCAGCCAGAACGGTTGCGGCGTGCGCAGAGGCGACCGCACGCCGTTCAGTTCTCCGGCGACGACCCGTACCTGTGCGCCCGCGGTCTGGAGCAGAGGCACATCGTCCGCGGAGAGGTGCAGCGCAAACGGAGCCGCTTGCTTCAAGGGGGCGGGGAGGTCGACGAAGATCTGAAGGGCATGCACGACTGAACCTTCGAGTGCGGGAAACTCGTGGTGCTCCGCGCCGCGGCCGCCGGCGAACCAGTGCAGGTCGCCCGGCTCGATCGGAAGTTCGTTGCCCATGGAATCGATGTTGTGGTGCGGACTCCCGGAGTCCGGGAACACATAGGTCAGCGCCGAGATGCCTTCATGACGATGCGGGCCAAACGTGTCCTCGCGCATCCAGAAGTGGTCGACCATCAGGAGCGGATTCATGAGGTCGCCGAAGTCCTTGGCGCGAAAGCTATGGGCGAAGAAATGGTTGCCGATCGGCAGTGGCCGACCCTGAGTCGGCGCCGAGATCTGGGAAGCAGTGGCTTGCATGATGGTTCCTTCACTGATGATTGCTCGTGATGACTAGGCGTCGCGATGGGCGTGACAGGCGAGGTGCCGACATCGGGCCCGTACTTCGACGTGATCCGGCCAACCGACGTGGACATGCACCTGCAGGCCGATCCGTCGACCGTTCGTATCGTGCCGTGGGCCACCGATCCAACGGCGCAGGTGATTCATGACTGCTACGACCGCCACGGCGAACTCGTGCCGTTCGCGCCGCGTTCGGTGTTGCGGCGCGTCTGCAGCCTTTTCGCGGCCGAAGGCTGGGCGCCGATCGTCGCGCCCGAGCTGGAGTTCTATCTGGTTGCGCGAAACACGGATCCCGACATGCCTCTGCAGCCACCGGTCGGCCGCAGCGGCCGAGCGGAGACCTCGCGTCAGGCCTATTCGATCGATGCCGTGAACGAATTCGATCCGTTGTTCGAGGACATCTACGCCTACTGCGCGCGTATGGAGCTGAGCGTCGACACGCTGATCCACGAGGTCGGTGCGGGCCAGATGGAGATCAACTTCTTCCACGCCGCGCCGTTAGGCCTGGCGGACGAGGTGTTCTTCTTCAAGCGCACCGTGCGTGAGGCCGCCTTGCGCCACGGCATGTACGCGACCTTCATGGCCAAGCCGATCGCGGGGGAGCCGGGCAGCGCGATGCACATTCACCAGAGCATCGTATCCACGAGCACGGGCAAGAACATCTTCAGCAACGCGGATGGTTCGCCGTCGAGGGAATTCTTCTGGTACATCGGCGGCCTGCAGAAATACATCCCGTCCGCAATGGCCTTGTTCGCGCCGTACGTCAACAGCTACCGGCGGCTTTCGCGTTTCATGGCCGCACCGATCAACCTCGAGTGGGGCACCGATAACCGCACCGTCGGTATTCGCTCGCCTGTCGCAACGCCGCAGGCGCGCCGGCTCGAGAACCGAGTTGTCGGCGCCGACGCAAATCCCTATGCTGCACTTGCTGCAACGCTCGCGTGCGGCTATCTCGGCATGAAGAATCGCATCGAGCCGCGGCCCGAGTGCCTGGGGGACGCCTACCAGGGTCTGCATGCGCTGCCGCGCAGCCTCGGCGAGGCCGTCACGCTGCTGCGCAACGACAAGGAACTCGCCAAGGTGCTCGGGCCGGCGTTCGTGACCGTGTATGCCGAAATCAAGGAGCTCGAGCAGGCGGAGTTCATGAAGGT